>MDTD01127364.1_pt1 | contig 140386 bp, 120 predicted proteins | sample 811221 | NCBI WGS metagenome assembly MDTD01 (sample SAMN05326646, study PRJNA326480) | marine metagenome | isolation source: seawater | place: Pacific Ocean: South West | collected 2011
CTACTGGCGTCAATTCCGACCTGCCCGATTGTGCTGAGAAGTACATGACCCAGGTCCACTATACCCGCAGTGTCATTGAATACCTTGAACCCACCGCCATAGTTGTCCCCGAGCTCAGAAGTTGCCTCGCCAACCAACCGATGCCTGGTGCCCCGATTCAGTTCCAGAGCGCCATCGAGCCCATTGAAGACACCGTTCTGGGTGGCCGTATACTGCAGTTGGGGATTGGCCGCAACCCGTTCTTCAAAGTATTTCGGTGCATACGCCTGGGGCACGACCGCCCGTCCCCCCTCTGCGTTGATCAATGCAGATGCTCACAGTACTGATTATGCCGAATTTCTGGCTTTTGCTTCGTCAATTTTCCATTCTTAAAATCCTCATACCATGGACACTTATACAGACCGATGTGACTGACAATATCCGTAACTCCATATGCCTGGATCTCGTAGAGTTGCGAAGCACAGTCAAGTTCCTTACCATGTGCCGGAATCATTGAGAGCTCCTGCAATTCACCTGTTACAATGCTGTCGTTTTCTGTCCGATGATCGTGAACCACAGTATAGAACTGGAGAATGCCGGATTTAAAATGTGCTACTAATGATATTCGATCACTCCATGCGCAGGACTCTATTTGCCTCCCCCGGATCTCATTCGACTCACAACTAACTGGCACATAAGACCATGCGAGGAATCTCTCGATCTTGAGAACCTGGTCATCCAGGTACACTGGCAAGTACGGCTTAAATGTCCTCTGCGTGGGAGATCTTTCGGGAAACAGTCGCCTCACATCCTCTTCGCTGTCGATGCCGGGCCGTAGTTTCTGGATTAACTCCGCGGTAATAGGTACATCCTTGCCGGAGCCTCCGCCGTAGGTATCCCCGGTCTCGGCGCGATGTATGATTGCCTGCCAGCTGACCCGATCATCCAATGACCTGCATGTACCGATAACTGCCATCAGTGTGGCAGCCAGCAAGAGATTCAGGGCAGTCCTATTTTGAGCCAGCTTCATTTCTCACCCGTCCAAAAAAGCTCATACTTCTCAAACATGTCCTGCAACGGTTTGCGATAGTGTCCCCATGTATGGACACCGCTGTGTATCCAATGCCATTGCTCATAGGTAGGAACACTCCGGGTTCGTTTCCCCTTGAGGTGGACTGGCTTACGAATGTCTTTGAAGTGTCCAACCTGGGCTTTCTCATTGATTAGTGCAGATCGGAGCAGTACTGATCGTGCTTGATCTGCGGGATAAAATCCGTCAATTTCCCTTTCTTTAGGTCCTCGTACCAGGGACATTTATACAATGTGCTATGATGGAGGTGATCTTTTAGCCCATAAGCCTGAATCTCGTAGAGTTGCCAGGAGCAACCTAGCTGATCCCCATGATTGGACATCATGCTCAACTCCTCCAGGTGGCCATCCACAACTCTGTCGTAACGATTGACGTGATCATGTGCCACCGTATAGAACTGGAGAATCCCATCTTTGAAGAATGCCCCCAGATAAATGCGATCCGTCCATGAGCAAGATTCAACTTCTTGTCCACGAATGTCGTAGGTATTGCAGCTCGATGGAATGTAGGACCAGCCGAGCTTCCGTTCGATGCGCAGCACTCCTTCCGGCAAATACACCGGCAGGTAAGGGTCAAAGGTCCATTGACCAGGCTCGCTTCCCGGAAATAAGCGCCGAACATCTTGCTCCGTATCGATGCCTACGCGCAATTTTTTTATTAGCTCCGCCGTTATCGGTATCTCAGCTCCCCCGCCTTTACCGTCGCCTGTCTTGATGCGATGCACTATGGCAGGCCAGCTCAGGTGGTCATCCAGTGAGCGGCAATTGAGTACGACACCGATGGCGATCATGCCAAATAGCAGAATTGTTTTCTTGCCCATCACAATACTCCGTACTTATTCATTTAGGAATAGGTCAAATTTATCATACATATCCTGTAAAGGTTTACGGTAATGGCCCCAGGTATGCACACCGCTGTGTTTCCAATGCCATTGCTCATACGTAGGCACTCGGCGGGTTCGTTTACCCTTCAGGTGCGCTGGTTTGCGAAGATCCCTGCCAGAGCTCCGGTTGGGATTGCTCGTTCATCAGTGCAGATCGGAACAGTATTGATCATGCTGGATTTGCGGAACAAAATCAGTCAACTTGCCTTTCTTTAGGTCCTCGTACCAGGGACATTTATACAATGTGCTATGATGGAGGTGATCTTTTACGCCATATGCCTGGATCTCGTAGAGTTGCGAAGCACAGTCAAGTTCCTTACCATGTGCCGGAATCATCGACAGCTCCTGCAAGTCACCTGTTACAATGCTGTCATTTTCTGTCCGGTGATCGTGAACCACAGTATAGAACTGGAGAATGCCGGATTTAAAATGTGCTACCAATGATATTCGATCGGACCAGGCGCATGACTCGATTTGCCTTCCCCGGATCTCATACGACTCACAACTGACGGGTACATAAGACCAGCTCAGGCGCCTCTCGATCTTGAGAACTCCGTCCTTCAGGTAGACTGGCAAATATGGCTTAAACGTCTTTTGTGTTGGCGACCTACCGGGAAACAGTCGCTTCACATCCTCTTCGCTGTCGATTCCGGGCCGTAGTTTCTGGATTAGCTCCGCTGTAATAGGTACATCCTTGCCTGAGCCTCCCCCGTAGGTATCCCCGGTCTCTATACGGTGTATGATGGCCTGCCAGCTGACCCGATCATCCAGTGACCTGCATGTACCTATAACGGCCATTAGTGTGGTAGCCAGCAAGAGATTCAGGGCAGTCCTATGTCGAGCCAGCTTCATTTTTCACCCGTCCAGAAAAGCTCATACTTTTTAAACATGTCCTGCAACGGTTTGCGATAGTGTCCCCATGTATGGATACCGCTGTGTTTCCAATGCCATTGCTCATAGGTCGGCACTCGGCGGGTTCGTTTTCCCTTCAGGTGCGCTGGCTTGCGAAGGTCTTTCCAGCCGAGTTTCTCTCCATAGTATTTCGCTTCGTATTTGAAATACTTGTCTGATTGCTCCGGCGACTGGAACAGATCGCCCCAGTTATGCAGTGCCGCCGTAATCAAATCCGGACTCTGCCGAATATCCACTATCCTTTCAACCATGTCCAATGGCTTTCTGGTGTGAGCTCCGCCGAGAAGAACTAGATTAGCCTTGGTGGAATAATCAATTTCGTCATCAGCCCTTCTTGCCAGGGAATGAGTCACGATCTGCGCTCCCTGACCGTGGGCAACAATGAGTCCACCGTCCTTTAGAATGCCGGACTGGATGATCCCATCCCAGGTTTCATGAGTATCTTCTGTTCCAGAAATGCCAAAGAATTGCAATGCAAGGCTACCCACTGTCTGAAGCACATCTACGAGCCCCTAGCCGGAAGTATCATTGAAGACCGCGAAACTACCTCCGTAATTTATGCCGAGGGCTTCTCGTTCGCCCGATGAACTCATCCGCATGGCATCGTTTAGATCCATTGCGCCTAGAAGTGAATTTCCCACCCCGTTCTGTGTCCAGACGTATTGGGCATTGCCATCAGTCCGGTCAAGCTGCTCCATGTATCTCTTCGCATCGTCTTTTCGAATTACCGAGAGGCCCATATCCAGGTGGCGGCTATTGCGGGCCCAGCTGGAATCCAAGCTTCAGCGTTGTAGGGTATGGTGTAGTCCCCGGTCCATTCATTTACCTGGATGCCCGCAGAAAGCACGTGCCCCTGTGTCCTTGCCAGAGGAGCATCCGCCCAGCACATGGGCGGACTGCACCGAAGATACTGTCTGGAGGATGCTGCATGAAATGATGGCTTCGCGATACCACAGTCCAATCGGTGAAACCTGATTACCTTGACCGATTAGTCTGGAGTATACGAATAACGCACGACACATTTGTTCTCACCGGATACTCGGCCGAAGCTTTGGTGAGTGAAGGCTCTTAACGATCCATCCGGTGATCCAACCAGTATCGCTTCATTTATCATCCCGATTGCGCGGCCCTTCTCCGGAGACACACAAGTTTCGATCTGTTGTCCACCCTGACGCCTGTTATATAGATAGAGATGATTATTCCCGTGAACAAGCAGTGCAACCCGGTCCGAATTGACCGCGACGTCCAGCACGATCTCTTTGCCGATTGAGAAGTGGCCAGCTGCGCCACGGTCGGAAAAAGGAATTACTCTACATCCTTTATGATTACTGCAAGCAACCAGTTCTTGGTCGCTCTTCCCAACACCATCAAAGAAATGAACATTTTTAGGTCCTGCCCAAATTTCTGGGTCGGCTTTTGTCCCATCCGGATTCAGAAAATGAATCGCGCTCATCGTCACCAGTACGATCTTTGCGATGCTCCCAGATCCAGAGGTGTAGATTCGCTTTATCGGAGCCGTTCTTTCAACAACGTTATCTTCATGGAAGTATATCTGTTGCCCTCTGCTTTCGCCTCTTTTGATCTTTACAATCCCGCTATCGAGGGATCCACGATTACTTAGCACTGCAATGTACCAGACTCCGGCGTTCTCCACACCGTGTACGCCTTTCCAACCGTTCAAGTCCAAGGCTCTGTCTTCCTCAAGCCTTCCATCACTGGGATTTCTTCGATAGAAGCGCAATGTCCCGTCTTCCAATGCAACCATCAGGCTCATATCGTCCGCGCCCCAAGAAATCGCCTCCACATTTGCAGTGCCAAGATCCAAAATCTGCTGCTGTCTCAGACGATTGTCCAGAATCACCAGATTTGATCGCAAATAATCTGCGGGCGCTACCCAAGCAATGGACCTCTCATCCGCCGAAACATCCAAAACCGGTCTATTCGTAACATCATTTGGCCGCGGTAGCACCTCGCCTCCGCAAACCAAATTAAAGCTGATTGTCGCAGCGGCGACAAACATCCTTCCTTTCCAAAACATTAGTAGCTCTCCTGATTCATATAAGGCTCAATCGTAGATTACGCACCCACGGATTCAAATCGTTTTCCTTTAATCGTTAAATTCTATACTGCCACAATTTCTCGCAGGCTTGATCTATTGTCGGTACAGGTTCACTGATCCATTCCCCATCATATGGTCCGGTAGCGGGCCTATTCTTTCCCTAATTGTAAATCATATGATCGAGTTCTATAAAGTCGGCCTAGTAAGGTAAATCTAAGGTACCACCTCTTACGAAACCTAGCACCACAGATAGTCCTTGCCGAGGAGAGGTCGCAACGTAGTAAGATGTACGCGCTATATCGAGCGCACGGGCTGCCTTCAGCTCCGGCACAGCACTGCCAAGATAATGTTGTTTAGTATGGGCAGAATCCGTCGCATCATGCATCATAGTGTCCGGTGAGTAGACATATTCGATATACGATCTCAGGAATCTGGCCCGCTGTGCGTTTCGCAATTCGCGCGATTGAGCGCCGCACAACAGGACCTGTGCATCTTCGATATGCTCTAACACTGTTCCAGCTGCTTTAGCTGTCCTTTCATAACGCCCGTTTGTTCTTTATCGTACTTAGCAGATCTTATCAGCTTCCTTAGTTGCTTCTGCTCCAGAAAGAAAGGCCTGGCGGCCTCCTCAATTTTTGATTGCTCACGCTCGACAAATTCCTGAATGTGAGCAGACTCGAATGAACCGGAATCTTCGATTGCTTTACAAATATTATCGATTGCCATGCCGCATTCTATTCCCAACCCAATCACACTCAACTGCTTCGCCAATGCCTTCTTCCCACCTTTACTAAAGACTCTGCTGAGTTGCGCAGCAATATCATCAAGATTGGCGCCGGTTCGCAAGAGCGCTTTCCATGAATTTCGTTTCTCAATGATTTCCTTCAGTTTGGCCAATTGATTTCTCAGATTTATAGCAGCCTCAGAATGAATCTCTTCTTCGCGCACTAGCCGCAACTTCGCTTCCTGACTACCATCGGAGAACCGGAGATCGGCGTCCGGTTCTCCGTAAAGAGTCGCATTCAAATCGCCACGAGTCAGCACAGTACCATCCGGCAGAATGAAGTTCCCATCTGCGTCCACAGCCAACCTACGCGGAGCCGCCTATAAGCTTCGCCACATCCAGGCTGCGACCCGCCAGCTGTCCAGCAGAGGCCCCTCCGTCCAGTCCGGCATTCTCCTCCTCATCCTTCCAGAACTACCAGCCTTGAAACATGCCCGCCGCCCTACGATTCGGAGCATTCTGATTCGACCGGCTGGATTGGCCCTGCTCCATGCCTGCAGGAGTGTCCGGGCCATCGCTGCCCGAAAGAGAATCCCAGATTGCTTTGACTGCGCTGAAAGCCATCATACCAGCGCTCACGCCGAACTGCTGGGTGAAGCGGTTCTCGAAACCAAGTTGCCTGGCTGCCCAGCCGTTGGTTGAGCCTATTCCTGTGCGTACTTTGCTAATCGACCCGGGGCCAAGTCCGCCGTAGGCCTCTAAACTGCCGTGCCCGAACCAGCTTACCCCGATTGCAATAAGCGCGTCAGCACGAACCTTATCCGAAATATCCGGAGCCCGGGGTTCGGATTAGACCATCCCCGGAGTCATAACTCGAACTTCACTCCCCCGGTTCACATAACAACGCCCCGCCGGTCTTACCCTGATCTTCCCGCGGAAAGAGCGTGACTCCAGGGTGAGAGGGTGCCGCGCACAGAAGCGTTTGTCCCCGACAGGATACCCGAATGTCCGCGGAGGCGCCGGACAGGATGTCCCAGTGTCGCGGTGGACAGGTCGTCCGAGTGCGACCAGGGATGGCGAGTGCGGACGGGTGCAACCGCACCTCTTAAGTAAGAAATCGCGAAGCGATTTCAACCTATATGAGCGGTTTACCCTGGATCCTTGATGAGCGATGTGAGCGGGCTCCATCAGAGAAATCGCGCAGCGATTTCCTCCTATCGCCAGGTTTATGGTGTCCTTTCGAGTGCGGATGGGGACCGGCTCTCAACGAAGACAGGAAGTCTGAGGGTAGAGTGCGTTTGTACACGGAGGTGCAACCGCACTCTACGAGCCGGTTCCCATCCGCATCTATAGAATGCGGTCCTAAACCGCCTGGCGCTTCATTTCAAACTTCCCGTTCGGGATCAATCCTTCGCCGTTTACAGAAAACTCCGGCTTTATGCCTGTTAAGAAGAACATCTCCAGTTCTCCTTTGCCCTTGGCTTGGACTTTGCCCCGGGCCTCCACTTCGAACAAATCCTTCACCAGTTCGTAGGTTTCGCGGGAGATATTCACTCGACCCGGCTCGCCGGAGGATTCCATCCGACTTGCCGTATTTACGGTATCTCCCCAGATATCGTAAGCGAACTTATCGGTACCCAGGACTCCGGCAGTTACCGGTCCACTATGGATTCCGATTCGAATCTTCCAAATCTTTTCTCCAACGGAGGCCCGCACCTCCTCAACCTGTTTCATGAACTGACGAAACTCCAGGGCGGCAAGGCAGGCATCGATGGCATGGGTTAGGTTTTCGGCAGGGAGTCCACCGGCGGCCATGTAAGCATCGCCAATGGTTTTTAGTTTTTCCAGACCATTTCGTTTAACAATCTGATCAAACTGGCTGAAGCAACTATCCAATTGCGAAACCAGTTCTTCCGGCGCCATAGAGGCCGAAGCAGAGGTGAACCCCGCGAAATCGGTGAATAATACACTGACCGATTCGTACTGCCGGGGCTGAACTTGTCCTTCCCTCTTCAGTTCGTCAGCGACCTCGGCAGGCAGGATGTTAGCGAGCAGTCGATCCGACTCGGCCCGGGCCATAGCTGTCTCTTTGAGCAAGCTGGAAGCGCGTACGGCGCCGGCCAGTTGCGCTCCTAATCTTTCGCAGAGCGATATCTCCCTTTGCGAGAGCTTTCGCGATTCGGGACCGGTAATTCCAAGGATTCCAATGACCTGCCCCTCCACAATCAGAGGCACATTTATGAACCATTCCATGGCAGCAAAGTCTCGAACGGCGCGGTCCACCGGCATCATGTGCCTGTCAACACGCGGGTTCTTCAGATCCGAGAAATGAAAAGCTCGTTTCTTCGCATATGTCAGATAGAGGTTCCCGCATTCGGGCCTAAGCGGAACCGATCGCAGGATTTCTGGTAGTTCTCGCTGAGCCCAGGATTCCCCGCGAATGAGCGTAGCTTCCGGACTTAATTCACCATCAATTTCGTTAACGATCCATAGAACTGTAGAGTCGGCTGCAAAACGCCTTCTTGCTACGCGATGTAGCGCAGAGAGGATCTCCAGCATTGTTGTGGCCTGATTCGCCTCCCGGGCAATATCGGCAAGAATCTCGGTTTCTTCCCTGGCCGCTTCCGCCTCCTTTCGCGCCTTTTCGGTCTGCTCCAGGAGTCGGATGGAGCGTATCACTCCGGACACCTGGTTACAGAACGCTTCCATCTGGTTGATCTGATCTCTGGAAAGCTTCAACGGTTGGTCATACTGCGAAGCGAGAAACACTCCCAGTGGTTCTTCCTCCACCCACATGGGCACGGCAATCAAGGACCTGGCCTTTCCTTCCATTAGCAGCTGAGCGTCCAGACTTCGACTGGCGCCCGGAATACGTGGTAGATAGAGAGTCTTCTTTTTTCGGACGGCCTGGGCGACAATGCTCTGTTCTCCGTCGAAGGGGATACCGCTTTCCTTTATTCGTCTTGTGGCCTCCTCCGGAACGTTGCCGCCTGCACGGGAGCGATAATGAATTAGATTCTGCCCTTTTTCGTCCAGAAGCAGAAAGCCGAAGTAAGAGAGTCCAAACTGCTTCTGAGCAAAATCAAGAACCAGATCCACCATTTCGGCCTGGGATGTAATGGAGCTGGCCTGTTCCGCCAGCTGACGCAAAGCGTCCGTGGCTTCCCTGGACTGTTCCACCCTTTCCTTCTCTTCCTGCAACTGGTTCATGAGCCGAGTGCTATGAATGGCTCCGGCAATCTGACTACAGAAGCGTGAAATAGACTCAATCTGCTGGCTGGAACGCTTCTGCTCGCCCAGCGAACACCACAGAATACCGATAGTTTCCTTCTGGACCACCAGAGGAAACTGCGCCAGGGACTTCAAGTCCAGACGTTCGCTAATCTCCTTGTCAAGTTCAGAGACCACACCTCCCGTAGCCCGCTTCAAATAGTCTGGATCGTTTGATCGCGGGGGCATATAGAACGGCTTTTGTTTCGTATAGGTGCGAAACAGAGTACCACTCTCCTTTCGCAAAGGCACAACCAATCCTGCTGTGAACCTCTCCTCTTCGCTTCCGTGCTCCAACCGGTCCGAAGAGTATTTCATCGTGTACAGTTCATTCCGCGCCTGGTCCGCCATCTGCAGAACAATCGAGTCTACTTCGTAAGTTGACCGGATATGACTGAACACCTCATCAAGGATCCCTTCCAGATCGGACGATTCGTTGATCTTTCGCGTGAATTCCGCCAGATCCCTGGACTCGTTACTGGCATCCAGGGCTTTCTGTTTCTCCCTTTCGGCCAGTTGATTGGCCTTTACGGTCTCCTCCAGGAGTCTCTGATGGTGTATGGCGCCAGCTATCTGCTGCGCAAAGGCTTCCATTTCTTTGATCTGAGTGCGCGAAAACCCGGCATCTTCCTCTTTTTGACCGCCAAACAGGATGCCCACAGTCTTACCAAGCGCCACCAGCGGTAGTTGAATGAATCTTTGAAAGGAGATGTTGTTCCGTATGTCTGTATCCACCGGACCTGCTCCTTCTACATCCACCTTGCGATCCAGATATAACGGTTTCTGTCGCTTGTAAGTGCGAAACAGGGTTCCGGCAGTAATATCCAGCTTCGCTTCGAAATCTCGTACCCATTTGGGATCCGCATCCGGAAGTCGGCTGTCCACGATTCTAAGGGTTTGGGATTCTTCATTTACCAGCAACAATGCTTGATTCGTGAGACCAAACTCTGTTTCCAGATGACTCAGTACAAGATCCGTCACCGTCTCCAGGTTTCTGGATTCGTTGAGCTCGCGCGACACGTCGGCCAGAAATCCAGCCAGTCTTCGCTCCCGTTCGGCCTGGTCCCGGGCCTGAACCACCTGCTCCAGCAGACTGGATTTCTGCACGGCTCCGGCGATCTGGCTGGCGAATCGCTCCAGCCGATCAATTTCCTGCCGTTTTCGCCTTCGGCCATCAAAAGAGATCCAGATAATTCCAATGGTCTGGCCCAGACTTACCAGGGGAATATGGGCGAATGATTCCAGTTCGAGAGTCTCCGCAATGTAGCGGTCAACTTCGGTGCCAAAGCCACCCGAAACACGCGGCACATACAACGGCTTCTGGCGCACAAAAGTACGATACAGCGTGCCCGACTCCTGGTTCAGGGGAGCGGAGAAATTCAACATCTCGTTTGACGGTCCGCCCGGATCCATGGTGGCGGCGCGAACCGTAAACAATCTGTTTTGCGGTTCATCTACAAGAAGCAATCCGGCAGCTCGAGCTTCAAACGTTTGCTTGAGGTGTGCAAAGATGAAGTCCGTTACATCGTCCAGGCTTTCGGCTTCATTTAGACGACGGGACATTTCCGAAAGCACGGAGACTTCATAGAGCGCATCCTGTGCTCTCTGCTTTTCTTCCGTCAGTTCAGAAATAAGTGTCGCGGAATACAGGGCGCCGGCGATCTGCTGACAATAACGTTGGATTCGCTCCCTCTGCTGCCGATCCAGTTTGATCTTTCGATCGTAAGTGGAAAGCAATAGCAGTCCCACCGAATTCCCCTGGGCAATAATCGGAACGGCAAAATACCAGGACAACTGCAATCCTCGCACAATTTCGCGATCAATAGCGGGGAAATCAACAGACTCCAGAATCCTGGGCGAATAGAGAGATCGTCCCCGCCGAAACACACGCGACAGAGCGCTTTCCGATTCCAGGGGTACTTCCATTGAACGCGCAAACTCGGGGATGGCTGGGTCCGCAGCCTGCGGCATGGTTGTATGAACCGAAGCCAGGCTTTCCCGGGAGCGATTCTCCATCATAAGGATTGCGCCATCGATTTGGAATTCTTCGAAGACGAATTTCGCCACTGTCTGAACCAGTTCCTGGTAGTCCGAGGTTTCGCCCAGTTGTCGGGAGATATCGGCCAGCTTCTCCACTTCCCGGCGAGCCTGTTCGATATCATTTCGCTGAGACTCGAGTTGCTGCAGCAGTTTTGAGTTATGGATGGCGCCTGCAATCTGACCGCAGAAGCGAAGCATGGACTCTATATCGCTTTTGCTTCGCTTCTCCATGCCAAAGGAACACCAGAGCACTCCGATGGTACGGCCCTGGATCAGTAACGGAAACTGCGCCAGGGAAACAAGTTCCAGTGTAGAGGCGATCTTTTGATCGATCTCCGATATCTCCAGGCTTCCGTCCTCGCGTCGGGTCTCATACCAGGGCGTTCCTTCCCTGGGGGGCAAATACAATGGACGTTGACGAGCGTAAGTCCGGTACAGCGTACCGCTTTCCGGATTCAGTGGTACAATCAGATCGCGAATGAAATCTCGCTGAGCCTCGGTGTGTGCTCCTCCCAGAAAGTCGTAATGGACGGTTCGCAACTCGCTTTCTGCTTCATCCACCAGCTGAATGGCAATCCTGGTGGCTCCGTAAGCCTCCGCCATATGCGAAAACACTGTGCTCAGGATGGCGTCCAGATCGGTGGTTTCGTTAATCTTTCGGCCAATCTCGGCCAGAGCGTTGGCTTCTTCGCTGGATTCCAGAGCGATTCGTTTCTCAGCATCGGCAATACGATTTGCTTCTTCCAGCTGCGCGTAGCTGGCATCCAACCGTCTGGCAATAGTCCGCGTCCCGACAAAGACTCCACTGTAAGCGGACAGTCCTAGAGGTACTCCCACCAGGCATAAATGTAGCAGAATACGGCCGTAGGATACCTCCTCCAGAAAGGAAATTCCATGAACAAAAAGCACTCCCAGAATGGCGACCATAGACAGAGCAACGAATACATTGCTTACGGTTACGGCTCCCCCGCTTACCCTTAGAATGCCTTTTCGCAGAATGGCATAGGCCAGCATGATCCCGGGCAAGAACTGCAAGGACCCCAATGGGTACAGAGAGATGCCCACAGTAGCCGGCAGGTTTGTCAGAGTTAAAATGCCGCCCAGGGCCAGCGCCAGTACCGCCATCGTTTCTGCTTTTTCTATCGAAACCTGCTTTCGCTTGCCCCACCAGGCAGCGATCACCGTTCCTACAGCCAGAAATCCATTCACAGCCATAAGCTGTAACCCGGGGCCGGCTTCCGAAATCATTCCGAAAGAGTAAACCCAGAATCCACCGAAGAAAACAGGAGTCAGAACAAGCGAAAGAGAAAGGCCCGAAAGCAAATCGATCAAATGAACCAGACCCGGCAAGGGACGATTCATAATGCGAAATGCAAAGCGAAGCTGAACAGAGGGAATCAAAGCGAAAGCCAGATAAAGGATCTGCTCCAGCCTTCGCGTAACCAGTAGCGGAAGCCCCAGATCCATGATTACAAGAATCAAAGAATACGTTCCAATAAGCGTAAGGGCCCCGGCGCCCAGCATATGCAGGGGATCCCCCGGATTGGTTCCCCCAATGTAGACTGCCAGCCCCAGGGTCACAGCCATGGAAAATAGCGGTATCAGCGTTCGGAGGCTGGCCTGGCTTTCAAAATCAGCGCCGGGAGCCAGTAGCAAGGCGGTCAGCACCGCCAGCGCCATACAGATGAGGGAAAAACTGAATGCGATTATATAGAACAATCCGTTTCGTTTGAAGAGCAGGTCTTGCAGATCCAGGGCCTCGTCTCTGGCTGCGCCGTAAGCCAGTAACGCAAGCGGAAGAAAGAGCAATCCCCCGGCCGGATAGATTTCCAATCCGGCGAAAGCGGGCAAACTGCCCATAGCCAGAACCATGAGCAGGTTCAATGCAACCAGCAATGTGGGCCAGGGTTGCCCCTTCCTTCGTCGTCGTAAGAATTCAATGATGGAATACGGTAACGCTATGAGCCCATAGAATACCGTGAGGCTGGCGCCCCAGATTACGAAAGACAAGCTTCCCGCAGGATAGAAGCCAAAATCATAGCGATGCCACTGATCCGTGAATACCTGCCCCTGTAGTACAGACAACAGAACCCAGAGAGCCACTACCAGCAGCACCAGCGCTGAAATCAGAAAGACCGGCCTGCGTCCCAGGGCATTGTAGAAGCCCAGAGAGACCGCCACTCCCAGAAACACTGCAGGATGAGCGAGCCAGTGGTAGAGTTGTCCCAGAAGGCTCAGGTTCTGTACCAGCGCCCCAAGAGAAAGGATACCTCCCAGCCATCCGAAGGTCAGAGCGGTGAAGCCCAGACTCAAATGCAGTTGCCAGCGATCACGGCGGCTTACAGCGAACCAGATGGAAAACGCAAAGAGAGATATGCCCACCGCCAGACTGACAAAACCCGGGATGGCGTAAGGCAGTTGCTGCCAGAAATAGCCCCAGGGGCCCGAGCTAATCTCCGGAATGGTTACATACTGGCCTTGCATTCAGATAGGACCCCGGGCATCTACAATCCTTTGCAGCCCTCTTCAGAAGCTTCAGTTATACAACCAGGCCGCGCAGAGGTCTATAAAAAAAGGAACATCTGCAAGCTTCCGGTTGTGCAATGTAGTGCCTCAGAAACCAGCCTCAATACCTGAATCGCCAGTGCTACCTTCCCGGCAGGGCATGAGTAAACATGCCCATCCAGCCGCATCTCCCCAAAAAGAAATCGCGCAGCGATTTCCTCCATTAGTAGCGGTTTACCCTGGATTCCTGCAATAGCGTTCCTGGGTCTGTCCCGGAAGCGAGCACACGGACGTGCGAGCGGGCAAGAGTCTACCCATGGAGGGGTAGCCGCGCGCCGAGGGATAGGCCCAGGGACGCCACGGGCCAGCGGTCCTAAACCGCCAGCGATTTCCTCCTATCGCCAGGTTTATGGTGTCCTTTCGAGTGCGGATGGGGACCGGCTCTCAACGAAGGCGCCGGACAGGATGTCCCAGTGTCGCGGAGGCCACGAGGGCCGAGAGCGACCAGGAAGTCTGAGGGTAGAGTGCGTTTGTACACGGAGGTGCAACCGCGCCTCTCAAGTAAGAAATCGCGCAGCGATTTCCTCCTATCGCCAGGTTTACAGTGTCCTCGAAAACGGCAGTCGGGGGTATGCGTCATACGAGGACAGGAGGTCCGAGTCTGCGCTCGTTTGTACATGGAGGGACAACCGAGCGCAAGAGCATACACCCGGCTGCCGGAGAACAGAGCAGGCCTTAGACCGCTTGAGCTTTTTCTTTCTTACGTTCCATGGCAGCTTTCTTGCGAAAGAAGGCCACCTGCTTTTCGAGCTCCACCAGGTCCTGGCAGATGATCTTGCCGCCGTCCAACTTGAGCCAGCGGTTCTTGAGCATATCCATAATGAGATGCTCATCTTTGTTGGGATCGTAACCTACCATCTTGAGCAGGTCTTTGCCGCCGATGTCAAAGTTGTGGTTGGAACGGGGAGCAATCTTAATATGATTCTTTTCTGCCAATGTGAGCAGGGTATCATACAGACGGCCCTGGGGATCGGAGATCATCAGGTTGGCCAGCTGTCGATAGGCCATCCAGATTCGTTCGGATAGTAGAGTAATCAATCGAGTGGCCAGTTGCGGTTGGGCTTTTACCATAGCCTCGAAGTTGGCTTTGTTAATGGCCAGCATGGTAGCTTTCTCTGCACAGATGGCCGAAGCGCTTCTTGGCTTGTTGTCCAGAATGGCCATCTCGCCAAAGATGTCGCCGGTTTGAAGAACGGCCAGCATCACTTCCTGGCCTTCCACCATCTTTGTGATCTTAACTCTACCGCCCTGGATGATGTAGAGCTCAAAGCCGGGCTCATTTTCGCAGAAGATCATGTCATCCGGATTGAAGGTTCGATTGATGCTCTTTTCCATGTAGGCCGGCGCTTTCAGCGGCTTGTTCATGGACTGGAGCCGCATCTTTGCCTGGCTTACATTCTTACCTTTGGGGTTCCACTGCAGATAGCGTTGAAAGGCGTAGGCTGCGTGATTGAATCGTTCTTCTTTGAAGTAGAATTCGCCTAGATCGAAAAGGTGCGAGGGATCCTCTTCCAGCGCTGTACGAAAGGATAGACGGGTAATAGTACTATCGAAGGCCCGTAGCTTCATGGAGAACGATCGAATGATCTTCATCGCCACCGGGGCATTCTTTTGAATTAGTAGACCGAACTGGTCATTGTTTACCTGGATGAGAGAAACATCGGTCTGGGCCACAACCGTTTCGATTCGGCTATGGCCGGACATGGCACTCTCTACTCCAAAGAAGTCACCGGGCCCCAATAGGGTGGTCCCCTCTTCCCCGGCCACCGGAGTTTCCTTGGATGTGCGTACTTTTCCCTGCCGGACGATGTAGAAGTGACCTACTTCTCGCTTCCCCTCAATAATGATGTAGGAGCCGGCACGATAATTCACCATTTGAAAGGCCATAGCTTCCTACATTCTCCCTTGTTCCGGCAAGATCATGGTATACAAATTCAATATCGGAAGGGAAACTACGAACAACCAGTTTCAGGGGGCTTTTTTTTGACTACCCTGCAGTAGGCCTGGACGACTAATTCGAGTCCCCGGAGGGAACCGAATCCAGTTTTTCAATGCCTTCACCCATCCGATCCAGCGCTGTTTGTCCAGTTGATGGCTTCCCGTCGGCTTTGTCAATTCCAGTGTCGTCGGATGGGTTTGCCATCGGATTTTCTGTTTCGGCGCCGGAAATGGGAAAAAGGGGCCTGTCTCCATCTTCCCGGTTTGTAGAGCGGTCGCCGGATTCGACATCGGAGTCCTCGGAGCTCCGGTTTTGGTCCAGACCCGGAGAATCTTGATCTCGGAAGTCTGCGCCATCGGGATCCGGATTCTGATTGGCCGGAAGCTCCACAAACCGATAGGATCTTTCCAGCAATCGGGCCTGGCGGGCCTCTTCGGTACCGGAAAACCGGTTCTGTATGTCTTGAAGCAGTTGCCGGGCGGTTTGATAGCGACCCTGGCGAATTTCAATCCGGGCCATTTCCAGCAGAGACTGCGCTTCTCCCTGTTTCGGCCGTTCCAGGACGGCGGATTGCTGATAATGATACAGAGCCGGTCCCGTGGAGCCGTCTCGTTTATAGAGGGCGGCCAGCTCTTGCCGGGCCCGGTCCGCCATCGGGTGGTTCGGATACAGTATCAGGAAATCCTGTAGCCTTCGGCGGGCGGAGTCATAGTTCTGCTCCGCAATTTGTTCCAGGATGAATAGAAAGCGCCGATCCGCTTCCTCGGAGTAAAGCTTTCGAAAAGACTCGTTTCGCTGCTGCCGGTAGGTTTTATACTTTTGAAAATCGGCGGGGTTGGAGGGGGCCTGGTAAGCGGGGGATTCGGCATTCGGATCGGAGGGAGCGGGCTGATCCTCATTCGCTGCGGGCCCGGGTTCTTCAGCAATTAGCGATCCGGCCACGCAGGTCATCACCCAGGTCATAAGGAGAAATCGGAAGAATGCACTGTATAGCAGAGATGATTTCAAAGTTTCACTTCCCTTGCCGGACCGGAGTAACCGGGGCGCGCCGGACAAATTCTGGGGGCTGAAAGTCTATTCGGTTTCTGCTACGGGGCGCGCCAGGCCCCGCCGAGTCCGTGGCCTAAACCCTTCAACCTGTGCTTTGCGCGGCTTGCTGAAGAAAAGATTCAAACCATTTCTGATCGATATCAGAAATCTCACATCGACTCAATTGCAGTTGCTCGAAATACTGCAACAGGATGCCCATGTGGGCCGCCTGCTCATGTTCGTTGGTCCAGTTCTCTCGATCGGTTCCGGAGGCGATAATCGCCTCTTCACGAACCTGTTCGCAGAATTCCGGGGACTTGTTCTTAAAGATCATAGTGGCCGAAACCAGGTCGAACCGGATGGTATCAACGATTTTCAGGAATTCTGCGTCGCTTAGATCAAAATGACGACTGGCCACTTCCGTTTGAAAATAATCTCCCCAGGTGATCACTTCTGGTTCTGCGCCATATTTTTCTTTTAGCGCCTGGATTTCTTCCTGCTCTACATAATTACATTGAGCAAATCGTTCTACGGTTTCTCGCAGTTCGATCAATGAGGCAATTTTGCGACCGGAAAGCTGTCCGCGCTGGACCATTCCGGAGAGTTGGCTATGCAGTCCGTTGATTTCCATCATACCGATTCCATCGGCAAGGCCCGGATTTTTCAGCAGAACTTTCCGTTTTCCGCATCGGGTACAGCGCCAGCGGTGGGGCAAACTGCATGGGCGAGGAGAAGTTCGGGCCTGGGCAATCGGCCTGGGCAATCGGCCTGGGCAATCGGCCTGGGCAATCGGCCTGGGCAATCGGCCTGGGCAATGGACGTGGGTCACGGGCAAAACAGAAATCATTCAGCGCGAAGCGACGAAATCCGTTTACAGATTGGAGGAAAATCCGAACTGCACAGAGGTTTCATCGGTAGGCAGATACCTGGCTTCATTAGAATCATACTGCCAGGTTCTCTGAAATACGCCTTTAATGTAAAGGCCGCCCATGAAAGTAATCCCCGCTTCGCCGGCCAATAGCGAGTTGTCGTCTACTTCGAAAGCGTTGCTAAAACCCTCGAAGTTCTTTTTGGAATAGTATCCGTTTAGGAACAGTCCGCCGAATGTAGGGGGGATATAGAAACCAACGAAGATTTCCGAATTGGAAGGTCCGTCATAGTCTTCGTAGTTCATTTCTATGATGAAAAAACGGGAAAAATCCGCAAGGCCGTGAATGAAGAATCCCTTTTTTTTTGGCTCCATCCGTTGGTAGCGACTTCAGATACGCAAGCTTTGTAGTGGTCTGTGTACTTGCATCGCCGCTGTCCGGGATGTAGATGGTTCGCTCCACCGCGTAGTAGGAGTCAAAATAGGCCGGCAAATAGTTGGAGGTCACTTCCCGGTACTCGGGCTTCAGCGTAATCTTGACCAGGCTAAAGTTCAATTGAAATAGAATACCAGCATGAATCCCTTCGCTGTTTTCCAGATCCTTAACCTTGTTTACATCAACATAAGGAGTTAGGTCAAACCAGCTATACGGACTGAGCTTTATTTCGGTATCCATGCCCACAATATACAGGTCTTCCGTTTCCAGGGCCCGGGGCCGCAGCGTTTCCGGATCCACTACCAGATTATTGGAACCGTCGTATTCCAGGGTCAGGGGCGCTTCATGATCTCGGGCCACCGTATAGCCAATGGCCCATCGTCCCCAGAAGCCCGCATCCCATTCGTCGGAATCGCTACTCGACGGCGACGGACCGCCCGGTTCCTGAAGTCCCTGATCGCCGGGACCGGAAGGCCCGGGACTATCCGGACCGGTTGGTTTCTCTACTGGACGGACCTTGACCTCATTGGTGACCGGATCCCTGTACTCCTCGAAGTCGAGTTCGGTTCCCTTCAGATCCTCTCGCAAACGATTCAATCGATACTGTCGGAGCGCGCCCCCTTTCTGGGGTTCCGGAATCTTTTCATAGTAGTAAGAGCTTCGGTTTTCGCGGATGGACAGGGCTACTTCCCGGGGGGAGAAACCGCCCCCGCCGTTATGCGCGGCGAAAAATCCATTGTACACCGAAGCGACAATGCCAGCCGGACGGATATAGACTCGACCGGCTTCAACTTGCTTTCGCAGCAGGTTGGACTGAAAGTATTCAATACCGCCCCAGTCATTGTTGATGTCTGCCATGAGCCCCGGGCTTTGCACGGTAGGATCATAAGTAGAAACATATCGATCAATGATGGTACGGTGGCCAATGTAGCCGTCGTACATGCGGCCATAGAAAAAGGACCAGTTCCATTCCCCGGGTTCATAATAGCCGTGGGTACCTTTTCGCACGTAGGTGATGAGCTGCGAGTAGTCTTCCAGGGAGTCATAGGTACCCGTGCGAATATCCGGGACTTTTTCCGCTGTCTTCGGCTCGGTATCGTATACCAGGACTTCCAGTGGAACCTGCAGGCCTATCTTGAAGTCCCCCAGCGGCAACTCGAATTGAGGTGTTATGGTTACGTAGTAGTCGTCCTCTATGGTCTTGAAGCCAGTATTGACTCCAAAGCCCATTCTTTCCAGCTGCTGGCCTGGACCGTAGCCAGGGGGGCGCCACTGAGGATTCGAATCAGCCCGGATGGACGGACTGAAAAAAAGCGTAATCAGGCCCACCGAACCCAGGGCAACGCCGATGGGTGCCGAGCGTATAGCCCGAAATAGAAAACCAATACTGGGCCAGAGCGCCGCTCCGGTGTTTTGAGGGGTTGGATTCGTCACCTTGTAAAACCACGGGATTAGCCTTTAGACTCTTCTGCCGCCTGGATAATCTCCTGTAAGAATAATCGGGCTGAGGCTACCGTATCCTTAAATACGAAAAACTCATCCAGCTTACTCATCTGGAAAAGCTTCTCCACATTTCCCTGCACATTTACCAGAATTAGCAGCCCTCCCCGGTTTTTGAGCCAGTTAGAGATCTGAATCATGGTACCGATTCCCGAAGAATCTACATAACTCAGATCGGTGAGATCGAATATCATGAAACGGTAGCCATTTTCCAGATGCCTGCGGACCATATTCTTCACTTCCGGACACTTGTACAGGTCTAATTGACCTTCCATGGAGTGTTCCAGAATGCGATTATGGACTCCTGCTTCGGCCTTGTACACGGACCGGAAGGCTTTGCTGTCCGATCCGCCGGCCATAAGTTGCTTTCGGGCAATAATTAGATTGTCTTCCAGGTTTCTTTCCATATCCGATAGCCGGCCTATCATGCGATCGATGATTTCCGGATCTACGTCCCGGTTATTGCTCAATCGCTGAATGGCCTGACGGATTACGTCGCGGGCGGCGCCCAGGTCTCGTTCCCCGGAGATCCTGGATGCTTCCATCATGGCCTTGCTGGATGCGGCCAGAAGGCTTTCCAGCCGTACGTTGTTGTCTCTCTCCGAGGATGGGTTCGGAGCAAACTTGCCTGCCAGGTTGGCGCCATGGGTCTCCATGCGGGAATCTTCCTGAAGGTTATAGAATGATAGCTCGGCTTCCACCAACGGGCCCTGCGACTGCGAAGCCTGGTTACCGTCTACTTCCAGGACCATTACAATGTTTCGCAGATCGTCGGAACGAAGATCCCCCGGCCGCAGAATCAGGTCCTTTTTTTCCGATTGTTCCGAAGCGGTGGAGCCTTCGCCGGTGGTGCGATCCCGGTAATCATGCGGTATATCGCTCAGAAACTCTTTGATGCTTACTCCCGGCGCCATGCGAAGACGAATCTCCAGTCCCTGTCCAAAAAGAGCCGCAATGTCGCCAAATTCGCGGAAAAAGACCTCATGGGCTTGCTCCGGTCCTTCAATGAAGTAGAAGTTACCGCCTCCGGCTGTGGCAATGTCCTTCAGCAGCGTCTCCGAAAAGTCTCTTCCAAAGCCTATGGTCGTTGTAGAGATTCCGCGACCATAATGATCCCTGGCGATTTTTTTAAGTTCGGTGGGCGACACCACTCCGGTATTGGCCATACCGTCGGTGAGCAGGATAACGCGTTTATAGCCGTTTTCGGCGCTGGCTCCCTCCACGGTTCGTAGCGCCTGCAACCAGCCGCCGCTCAGGTTCGTAGAACTACCAACACGGATCTGTTCGAGCTTCTTGGTAACCGAGTATTTGTCCGTCAGGGGAATCAAGGGCTGAACGACTTCGATGTTCGTATCGTAGGCCACGATAGTCAGCTGATCATGCCGGGTAAGCCAGTTCACCAGCGCGCTGGCCGATTCGATAACCGATTGCATCTTGTCGCCGTACATAGATTTCGACTTGTCTATGGCCAGTCCAACGATGAGCGGTCTTCGGTCCGGGGAGTCAGCTACCGGCGGGGTTTCTACCCGGACCAGCAGATGGGTAAGAGACTTTTCCTGGTTGGACAGCTCATTGTTCTCAAGATGAAGGCTAAAGTTCATTCCGGTGGTCCTGATTCCCTTTATACGACGAACATGATCAGCTCATCACTGCAAGTTCTGACAGTGCACTATACTGGGTGAACAATCGAAGGCAAGGAGATTCCCACGGCATTTTGGCTCAAAGGGAGGGAAAATAGAGGCTGGAAAAGAGATCATTCAGGTCGGATTTACCGGTCAGATAGGCCTGTACTGCGGGACGGTGCGGAGACTGCCTAAACGCCGGCCTGTTTTCGGCGGCAAAATGTAGCAGAATATCCCGGCAACGGTCCATATTTCGGTCCGGGCCGGGCAGATAGTAATGCCGGGCCAAAAGGATGAAAGCATCATCCGCCAGTTCCGAATCCGGGTACCGGTCCAGAAGATCGTAGAAGAGCGTGGCCGAAACATACCGGTTGCCCAGGCTTTGAGCATATCGACCGGTCTGGTAGAGCACATCGGCCGCGGCCGGATCCTGAGGGAAACGATCCGGGTATTCAAGAAGAAGTTCCAGAGCGGGAACGGAGGCGCCGGCATCCAGTAGCATGAAGCCGGCCCGCTTATAAAGCACCGGCTGAAACTCGGGGGAGGAGCCAGCAAGTAGCTCCCGGTAATTGGCCTGGGGCCCCTTTTCTTCCAGCCGCATCTCCAGAAGGGCCAGCCGGGCCAGATCCGCCTCGCCGCTGTCCTGCTGTAGCGCCTCATTGAAATACTGCAGAGCCACCTCTTTGTGTCCCAGGGAACGATGAAACACACCCTGTCTGTAGGCAGAAACCTGGTCTTCTTGAGCGGATAGGCCGGCGTGGAACAGGCCCGCAAGAATGATGGCGCAAAGAATGGCAGAAGCCCCGGAAAATGGGAATCTTCGAGATTGTGCGAAATGCCCGAGAAGCGTCTTTGCTGTCACCGCTCCGCTCATGCTACTGCTCCGAAGGCGGCGGAAGTAGATCAAAGTCGCTGAAGTTTTGATTTCCCGACGGGCGATCATTCGCTGGCGGCTTCCGGGACGTGTCGGGCGAGTTCTCGCTCCCCATGGGTTTTTCGGACGACAAATCGGGGCTTTGTAGCCGGGTACCTTTATCCATTTCTCGATTCAGGCTTTCTCTTTCCCGTGGCGCACTGTCCATCCTGGAGGAGTCCTGGTTATCCCTTCGGGGAAATATGATTTCGTCCTGTTCGCCCAGAAACGGCGGAAGCGTCTCCGATTCGGGGTTGGGATCGCGCTCCCTGAGATCGGCGGATCCTGGCAGTGTTTCCACATCGCGCCTGGGCTCGGGCAACGGTAGATCGTCAATGGCCGAGTTTTCCGGAAGAATCTGATCCGGATCAGGTAACTGGATTTCGGCGGCGTTGTTTCGGTTCTCCTCTCGCGCAATTTGCTCTTTGATTCTAGAAAGCTGCAGATCCTGTCCGTCCTGGGGAGCTTCCGACTGGCCCACAACACAGGCCCTGTAGGATACGGCCCCGGCCAGCAGCACCCATACACCGATAAAGCCAAGGCGAATGCTCCGCGCCAGCTTCTCCGGTATGGAGTGGAAGAATTGATCGATCCATTTAAATACCGTCTGCACTATTTTCAGTATCGCACGATTTTCGGCCGATACCGAGAAAAAATTGCGGGCCCGGGGACACGAAAGTCAATGCGGGCAACTACCTGGACCATTGCATGAAGGCAGCCAGGCGGGCCACCCAAACATACCCCGGGGAACGGTTGGACGCTCTATCGGGGACGCTGGAGCAGATAACCGGTAATTGAAGGATAGCAATCGATGGAGAGGTGGCTGGCATCGTAGTAATGCTGACAGGAGGTTTCCTCGGTCACGTTTAAATCGGCGGTACCCAGGCCGTATCGGTTCGCCAGACGAGTGACCCGCGTCCAGAGCATGGAGATCTTCGGCTCTTTCTGATACACTTCCCGGAGATATGGGTTCACCCGGGGCCAGAATACCACGGCGGGGATGTTGGCCTGGTCCATTAACTGCATCGACTTTTCCAGATAGAACATCTGCTCTTCGGAGACCGTGAACGCTTCGAGATACAGCGAAACCAGTGTATCCGTTTCTTTCTTGAGTTCATCGGCGTTCATGTAGCCGACCCAGCCGTACTGCGCCCCTTTCAGCTGATCCAGAACATCGATTTGCGGCGATGTATGGAAGTCATAGATGGCCAGGTTTTCTGAACTCGCCAGGGCCAGAGACTGCAACCTGGCTTTTTCCTCTTCGCTCAGCTGTCTACCTTGCAGCAGCAGAGCCGCTTCACCGGACCGATCTCTGGGATTCAAGCTTCCCTTGATTCGCCGAATCAAGGTTCTAATCGAAAACTGCATGCCTACAACCGCAAAGCGACGACTGTTCGCATAGGTATCCAGGTCGCGATCCGGGATCTGAGTACGGTAACTCTCGATGAATTCGCTGTCCACGCCGTAATTCAAGACAGGGCTGGCAAAAATCCCGGCATTCCGTCCGAGAGCATCCGGCGAAAGCCCAAGAATGATGGCGTCCGGTTTGCGGTCTGCCTCCAGAATACGCTCCAGAACGAACAGATGATAGGCCGGCACAGCCTGAGGTCCGGCAAAATTCCAGATCTCAACGTCATCCTTTCCGGCAAGTTGAGCCATAGAGGTTCCAATGCCAAAGCTACGGGAATCGCCAAGAACAACGACACGTCGTTTGTCCGAGGGCTTTTCCATAGCCTTCCTGTAAAGGTCCAATTGATGAATGCGGTGGCGATAGTAAACCATACCGCCAGGTTGCATAAAGCTATCGCGAACTTCGGGAATGAGAAAGACCTTATCGGCCAGGAAAAGAAAGGCAATGCAACCGATCAGAATGTACAAAGGCTTGTTTTTCATAATAGGTCCTGCTTCGGCGATTCGGGCCCGTGCAAACACTGCGCTCTGCCGTTATTGCTATCCAGGCTATGGAGCAAGCTGTTAGTATCGTAACTCTCCAGGCAATAAAGCAAGTTGTCGATCCCGTCTTGCATAATCTAGAACTGAAAGTAGAAGAAGTCTTTTCCGGGTCCGGCAAATTGTGTCATGGCCAGAATCAATGCCAGTCCTCCGACTGGTAGAAGCCAGCGGTCATATTTACGCAATGCTTTGAACTTCTCCGGCCACTCATCGATTAGATGGAAAAATAGTACGGCAAGGATACCATAACCCAGCGTAGAGAAATTCTCCGGCGGTGCGCCGGCGAAATCGAACGAAAACATCTGAAGAAACGCTTCCAGGCACCAGTCCAGCCCCTTTCCAAAAAAGAACAAGGTACTGGGAATGAAAATAAGATAGCTGATCGCAACTCGGAGCGCTCTTCCATGCCAGCTATCCGGCCATTCCTGCCAGCCCCTGCGAAAGGCAAAAGACTCCGCAGACAACATCAATCCGGTGAGGATTCCCCATAGAACAAAGGTGTAGCTTGCTCCGTGCCAGAGGCCGCCAATGAAAAACGTGATAACCAGGTTGATGTAGTTTCGGTATTCCGGAACATGACTCCCGCCCAGGGGAATATAGATGTAGTCCCGAATCCAGCGCGAAAACGTCAGGTGCCATCTTCGCCAGAAATCCGAGATGGAATGCATAAAAAGGGGAGCCTTGAAGTTAATGGGGATTTCGAAACCAAGCAAGAGACCCGTTCCCCTGGCCAGGTCGGTATACGCCGAAAAGTCCGCATAAAGCATGGCCAGACAGCCCAGTGTATAGATCCAGATCAAGTGGCTGGGAAAATCCGCGGGACTGCCGGTAAGAAAAGGGATCAATGCGCCGGTCATTTGATCCGCAATCAGCATCTTCTTGGTGATCCCTGCGATGATCAGCCAGGTTGCCCGCTCGGTCTGCTCCGCCGTAGGGACGCTAAATGCATCCATTTTCTGGATCTGAGGCAGTAGCTCCGAAGATCGCATAATGGGCCCGGCAATTAACTGCGGAAAGAAAGACTTAAATAGCAGGACTTCGCGAAAGGTGTGTTGCTGTGTGTACTGCCCTCGGTAGATATCAATACCATAGGACATGATCTGAAAGGTATAAAAGCTAATAGCCAGAGGAAGCATGATCTCATGCCCCTGAAGTCGATCCTGCAGCCGAAGACTCTCTTCACGCATCCAGTCCAGGCCAAACATCAGGCCTACAAAGTCCAGAATCAGATAATAGTATTTGAAAACGCCAATGTTGGCCACGTTGCCAATCTGAAGCGCCACGAAGATCCATTTCTTGCGATGGATCTTGTAGAGCTCCATGGCCACATAGTTTACTCCCACCACAAACAGAAGATGGAACGTGAATGTGAAACTCCAGGTAGCGTAGAAGAAAAGCGACGACAGGATGAGCCAGTACATCCGAAAACGGCCAGGCACCAGCCAGTAAACCAGCGCCACTACGATGAAAAAGAGCAAGAACTCCTGGGTAACGAATAGCATCAGCCTTCCTTCCAGGGGTTGAAGTCTCCGAGTACCGGATCGCTCTTTTTCATTCCAAACAGCTCTTCCGGCTCAAAGGAGAACGTCTCCCCTTCCTTTACTGGATGATTTTCCAGACTTAGAAATCCAACAGACACGCGATAAAGATCCAGCACTTTTACGTCCAGAGCCTGGAACATACGCCGAATCTGCCGCTTTCGACCTTCGGACAGTATTACCTCTACGGTACGGTCGGCCCGATCCAGAATCCCCACCCGGACTGCCCGGAGCAGTTCGCCATCATCAACTACGCCTTTGTAGAAGCTTCGAGTCAGTTCTTCGGCCTCGGGAAGTTCATCCAGGGTTACTATGTATCTTTTGGTGACTCGTCGGGCCGGATGCATGACCTGATTCAGGAATTCGCCGTCGTTGGAGAGAACAACCAGCCCCCTGGACTCTTTGTCCAATCGGCCGGCGTATTTCAGACCGTGGAGGCTCTCCGGCAGGATTTCATAGATGGAAGGACTGCCCGGAAAACTCTTTGCCGACACGGTATAACCCATGGGCTTATTGAATGCTTGATAAATGTGACCTTCCGTAAAGCGAACTCGCTTCCCATCCAGAGTGACAAGGTCTCCCGGGCCCACTTTCGTATCCAGAGCCTCTACAACTTTTCCGTTCAACTTAACTCTTCCGGAAGTAACGTAGTCCTCCACCTGTCTGCGGGAGCCATAACCCGCCCGGGCCAGGTAGCGATTGATTCGCACAGGCTCGCGAAAGATCGATTGACCCGCTTCAAGCGAGCCCTGCGAAGGTTTACCCTGAACGCCTTCTATTTCCAGTTCGTCGATTGCCAGATCTGGATCCGGGCGATCGGGCAATACTACCTTGCGATCATGCTTATGCTTCGTAATGCGACGGCCGGAAGGAAGTCGCGCCGGGGTTTTGATAATTGCCTTTTTCTTTCTTTTTTCCGGGTTGTCCGAAGCCGAGTAATCGGGTCGAAATACGGACTCCTTTTTCGCAGGCCGGTCAGATTCCCTACTGTCCCATCGCTTTGAGGCCGGCCGGTCGTAGGATCCGCCTCTCGGTCCTTTCCCGCTGCGAGAATCCGACCTGGGAAACGATTTGCCGGAAGACCGGGAGCCCTCATTACGCGAATACGATCGACCGGACGGTTTTCGCGAATCATCTCTGCCACCGGGGCGCGCATCGGATCGAAAATCTGATCTTTCAGACGATCCCGGTCGCCTACCCCGGCCTTCGGATCCGGCTTTCCTTTCGCCCGGAAACGGGTTCCGAGAATCGGAGCGAAAATCGGGCTTGCGGGTTGTCTTCTTTGACGATGGTCCCCGACGACTGCCGGCGGCAGAACCGGGGCGGTGGCCGGTTCCCCCTGAAGAGGACTTTCGCGGGCCCGGTTTCCCGGACTTACCCTGAAAGCGCCGGGAGCCGTCTTTGTCTTTTTCGGAACTCATTCAGTAGACTCTTCTTCTACTTCCAGATATTCCTTTTCCTCCGGCGCCGGACGGAAGACATAGCTGAAGTTTTCCACATTACTAAAGATTCGGTACTCAAGACCTACCTTGCGAACTTCCAGCTCCTGCCCCATGCCGGTGGGAGCGGACAGCTTTAGCTTCAGGTCGTCGGTAATCTCGTATTTGCCCGAGCTTTCCAGGCGGTTGCCGTAGCTGTAGTAGAAGTAACCATTTTTGAATACGATCTTTCGGTATCCTGTGGAACCATCGCCTTCAATTTCCCACCAGATTCCGGGAAGGGTTTCTTCGATTTCGTTCTTGCGACCCTTTACGTTCTGAGCCATTTCCTGCTGCGAAAAGCTCAAAGATGCGCCAAAGATCCAGCCTTCGATGCCGCTATCCTGCCGAACACGGTACCAGAAATCAGACACTTTGTCGATGGTATCCTGGCGAGTAGTGCGCTCGATAACGGTAAGTCGCTGACCGGGAGCCGGAAAACTGATTTCCGAAGCTATAATGATTGGATCCGTTCGGAGTATTGCGTTTTCGCCGGAGACATAGGCATAACGTGGCCCGCCATTGGTCTCCGCATCCAGATAGACGGTCTTTTTTTCTGCACAATGGCTACTTAGAAGGCCCGTGGCCAGAATCAGACCAATAGCAATACGGGAGCCGAGCGCAGCAGCAGAATTCCTGGCCCGGCAAAAAGCCAGGCCGGAGGTTCTGCTGCCATCGCCTGGATTAGTCTCTGGGGCGGACAGGCTGACCGTAGGTCCAGATTCGTGTGGGCCCGTCCTGAATCTGAGGGTTCGGCGGAAATAGGTTATTGTGCTCTGCATTGTAGATGGCCTGATCGATTATGCTACGAACGAGTGCACTTTCTTCCAGCCGACGGGCTTCGAAAAGCGGGGTAATGGACTCGCCCAGAGCCAGTTCACGCAATGCCTTTGCAGCTTCAAGCCGAACTCTAACATCGTTATCCTTGAGCATTGTAAGGATTTCCTGGTAGAACTTCACTCGCGTGTGATCATTCAAAAAGATGCTGAAGGATATTCTGGCCCTAACGGAGGGATCCTTCTCATTCTGGAAGGCTCTTTCCAGAGCCTCCAGGGCCGTTAGAGACCCAATCTTTCCGAGAGCGAGGGCTGCTTCCTGCCGGACTCCGGTGTAGGGATGATTCAGGTACGGAGCAATTTTCTCGGCGCTTTCTTTCTCACGGATCTTTCCCAGAGCGATGAAGATGTGCTGCATTACGTTTACGTAATTGTAGCCTTTGAGCATGGCTCGATGGTCTTCGGCAGCAAGATTTACCGCCGGAACGGCCTTAAATCGATCGGATACGCTCCAGTAGACATCCGGGCTGTAGGGAAACGGAACGTCTCTGGAGGAAAGGAATGGCCCGGGCTCGTCCTGCTCAATCAGGAATTCGTGGCTCTGCGGGGAACGCTTCTGACGGGCAGCTTCCACGGCTTTTCGCTGCTCATCCACGATGGCGTTTACCTGCTCCAGGGCATCCAGCAGGTAAGGGACCGCGGCTTCGTGGTCGATCTGACCCAGGGCCCAGGCAATGTGCGCTTTGATGTAAGGATCATTTTGCGGCGCTTTTCGGAGGGCCGGATCATCCAGGTTCTCCAGAAGCTCTCGCCCCAGGGGACGAACAAACTGAGCTCTGGCCGGCGCGCCCATGTAATATATGGCCAGAATCTTCTGATCCATGGTGCCGAAGTCCAGGTGGCGAAGCGCCTCTTCGGTTCGTTTCTCGTAGTAGGCTTTCGCATCATCCTCCGCCCCGGCCATCAATGGTCCGGCGGAAAATAGGCCAATGAGCCCTATTGCCAGTGCTTTTGTCGCTTTCATCATTCCACTCCGTTGCTAAGTAAGGCATCCCTGCCCGGCCTGTCCATCGTACGGACACACCTCTTCCCTTTATCCCTCGGTATTAGCAGAGCCCGTCTTGAGTGGACTGGCAACGAAAAAACAAGGCAGGAGGCTCTGCTACAATCAGGAGGATTGTAAGGCGCGCAGCGCCGCAAGAACCGTCACGGGAGATGGCCTACAAAGAGGTAGGCCATCGAGCGTATCTCTACGACTCAGCCGGTTCTTTAAGTGATGGCAAGGAAAAAAGCGACGCCGGCTTCCACCAAACAGGATGACGCACACGGAGGTGCTAATGCCGGCGGAGCCGCCGGACAGGAAGTCCCAGTGTCGCCGGAGGCATGGATGCCGGGAGGCGACCATGGAGGGCGGGAGCCGGCGAGTTTGGAAGGTCCGCAGGGCCGTCAGACAGTCACGGGAGCGCTCCTATACGATGTAGGAGCGCGAGCGTACCGGCAAAACGTGGAGCGTTTTGCCACAATCAGGAAGATTGTCAGGCACGGAGTGCCGCAATGATTGTAACGGGAGAAGACCTACAAGGAGGTAGGGCTTCGAGCGTACCTCTAAAAGAGCTCCCGACTATTTCTTCATGTCCCGAATCCAACGGGCCATTTCGTCAAGGCGGGCTGAGAGTTCTTCCATATCAGGAACCTTTTCCGGACGATCCGGGTCCTTCTCCCATTCGGATCGGAGGGCTCCTTTTCCTTCTTCGATGGTGTCGCGCATCTTCTCCTGCTGGCGGGCCAGCTGATCCATGAGCGATGTTAGATAATCCTGCTTCTCTGAAAGCTGGAGTTCGCCCTTCTCTACCATCATCTGCACGATCTGTTCCAGACGCTCCCGGGTAAGATTGGCCACACCTATGCCGCCCTGGACCAGTCGGGAGAGGAAATCAGTTACGTTTGTGGAGACTTCGCGAATCAGGGAACTGAGGAGAAAGGTGGCGAATTCCAGGTTCTGTTGCTCGGTACTTACTTTGAGGAATGTCTGCCCCAGAACCCGGGTGGTTATGTCTTCACCCGTGATGTTGTCTACTACGCGAACCTCTTCCCCGTCCTGGACGCATTTGGCCACGTCCTCCAGGGTGATGGTCTTGCTGGTCTCTGCATCATAGAGCCTGCGGTTCGCGTATCGTTTGATCAACCTCATCGCTGTTTTTGCACTGCACAAACCAGGCCGTTTTAAGTCAAGGAGCAATTGAGTTTTCGCCATTGGACCGGTAGTTATTTCGCCGAATAATCGGGATGGTGAAACGGCGCGCTGTCTTATGACAGACGTTATCGAAGCGCAGCACAGGGGACCTGCATCCTAATTTCAGTGGTCAGATTTCCCGGGGGTGATTCTACTGGCGGTAACTATGGAACAACATCTGCAGACCATTCGAAATCAATTTGAATCCAACATTAAAAAGATCACGGAAAACCTGGCGCGCCGCGCAGACGACGGCGGAAAGCTGTCCATTTCCAAAATGGACGAGAATCAATTGGTCCATTACAATCTGGCCTATCATACTGCGGAATTTAATATTGCCGACTATTTCCTGAACTATGCTCAGCAAAACGGTGACATGGAGAAGGACATGGCTTCCGCATTCCTGGGAGAAGCTTTCAACCGCTTCCGCGGAGAACTGGCAGGTCGGGCCGAAGAGTACGGATTGAGCCCCGCAGACATTTCCGGGCTGTTTACTCAGGATCTGAACGATGCCATCCAGAAATCAGTGGACAAGGGAATCTACGACCGCGTGGCCGAAAAGGTAATCGCCGGCGAATACGGCAATGTAGGCGCTGATGACTATGCTGAGATTCGCGACCTGTACCGAAAAATCGCCGAGCAAACGGTAATGCCTCATGCCGAGCACGTGCACCGACACGATGACTTCATTCCCGAGGATATCCTGAATGAACTGATCAACAACGGCGCCTTTGGACTGTCCATTCCCGAGCAATACGGCGGACTTCTGGATATGCTGGGCAACGTGGGGATGATGATCGTTACCGAGGAATTGTCCCGCGGAGGACTTTCCATCGCCGGATCGCTCATCACTCGTCCGGAGATTCTATCCAAAGCAATCATCAAAGGCGGCACCGACGCTCAGAAAGAAAAATGGCTCACCGCCCTTGCCTCCGGCGAGCGCATGGCCGGCGTCGCGGTTACAGAGCCCAACTTCGGTTCCGACGTAGCCGGCATGAAAGTAACCGCCGACAAAGTAGACGGCGGTTGGGTCATCAATGGCGTAAAAACCTGGTGTACTTTCGCGGGCTACGCCGATGTTCTTCTGGTTCTGGCGCGAACCGAAAAGGATCCAGCGCTGAAGCATAAAGGCCTTTCCATTCTTCTGGCCGAAAAGCCTCGCTCCAAGGACCACAAGTTTGAAGTGCAGCAAGAGGGCGGCGGATCCATGAGCGGATCGGCCATCGCAACCATCGGCTATCGCGGTATGCATAGCTTCGAGGTGAACTTCGATAACTATTTTGTGCCCGATGAAAACCTGATCGGCGGCGAAGAAGGACGCGGCAAAGGCTTCTATCTTCAAATGGCCGGATTTGCCGGCGGACGAGTGCAAACCGCCGCTCGCGCAAACGGCGTAATGCAGGCTGCCATGGAAGCCGCAGCCCGTTATGCCAATGAGCGAAAGGTATTCGGCAAAGAGCTCAAAGAGTACCAGATCAACCGCTGGAAGCTTGCCAAGATGGCCATGATCGTTCAGGCATCGCGTCAGTATTCCTACCATGTAGCCGGACTCATGGATGAAGGCAAAGGAAACATGGAAGCTACACTGGTAAAATTCTATGCTTCCCGAATCTCGGAGTGGGTAACCCGCGAAGCCATGCAGATCCACGGCGGTATGGGTTATGCCGAGGAGTATCCGGTATCCCGCTACTTCGTGGACGCCCGGGTCTTCTCCATCTTCGAAGGCGCCGAAGAAGTAATGGCTCTGCGAGTTTGTGCCAGGGAGCTACTTCAGCAAGTGCTACAGGGAGCGCCTGCATAACCTCAGCGCAATGCCACACACTTTGCCGCAGGCAAAGTGTAGCGGACACGACGTCCGCAAGGTCCGAAGGACCGCACAGTTCTTTACGGGAGCGGCACTATAGGATGTAGTGCCGCGAGCGTATCTCTAATCATCGAAGCGCCGCAAACACGATGTTTGCCAGGCTCAAAGAGCCGCACCATTCCTCAGGGGAGACGAGCTACAAGGAAGTAGCTCGTCGAGCCTACCTCTAATACAATTGCGAGTTTGTGCCAGGGAGCTACTTCAGCAAGTGCTACAGGGAGCGCCTGCATAACGAGCAGAGCCTGCAAAGCGCGCCAGCGCTTTGCAGGCACAGGATGTGCAGAAGGTGCGAAGCACCGCATTTTTTCACGGGAGCGTGGCTACACTGAGGTAGCCACGCGAGCGTACCTCCAAAACAATTGCGAGTTTGTGCCAGGGAGCTGCTGCAACAGGTACTTCAAGGAGCGCCTGCATAACGAGCAGAGCCCGGGCTTTGCCAGAGGCAAAGCCCCGCGATCAGGATGATCGCAAGGTCCGCAGGACCGCAGTATTCTTTACGGGAGCGGCACTATAGGATGTAGTGCCGCGAGCGTACCTCTAATCATCGAAGCACCGCACAATTATTTACGGGAGCGTACATCTAATCAGCGAAGGACTGCGACTTACGTCTACCCCCCAAACACTTCAGCAATTCTTTCGCGGGTTTCTTCATCCGGCAACTCCCCTCGCCCGGCATTCATGTTGTCCAGTAAGTGCTCGGGCTTCCCGGTTCCTGGAATGACACAGGTCACCGCGGGATGGGATAGTACGAATTTCAGCATAGCATTTGACCAGCTTAGAATACCTGCCTTTCGCATCCAGGCCGGCAGGGATTCATCGCGGAATCTTTCGAAAAGGCTACCGCCGGCGAATGGCCGATTGATCAAAACAGCGACCTGCTTTTCCAGACAGAGGGGAAGAAGTTCTTTCTCGGCCTCGCGGGCGACGACGTTGTAATTGAACTGAACAAAGTCCACGTCATAATTGCGAATTGCCTCCATCAGTTCATCGTAGGCGGTCTCGGTATAGTGAGTGATTCCGGTATAGCGGATCTTGCCCGTAGCCTTTAGCTCCTGCAGATAGGGCCAGTGTGTCTTCAGGTCCAACATATTGTGAACCTGCAAAAGATCGATTTCCTTGAGAAGGCTGAAGGAGTTCTGTATTTGACGGCGGCCGGCGGAATCGCCTCTGGTCCATACCTTCGTGGCCGTGAAGAAATCCAACGCATTGGGGCTTTCCGGATCCACATCCCCCCGCAGTCGTCCTACCACTTCCTCGGCCAGTCCGTACATGGGGCTGCTATCAATTACGCGTCCACCCGCGGCATGGAACAATTCCAGAACGGTTCGCAATCTTACCAGGGATTCTGGATCGTCATGATCGAAGGCCTGCCAGGTGCCAAGCCCCACCACGGGCAGGGTTTCGCCGTAGCCAGGGATCGGTCTTCGACGTAATTCCTGGTCCGGTCTGGGGATTCCGAACAATCTGGATAGTTGCATTGGCTGGGTTAAGATACTACCGGCCGCTCCTCCGAGCAAGAGAAATCGACGAAGGAACTGTCTACGGCTGATCGTGGAACTCATGGCGCACACAGCGTGGGAGCATGGAAAGCTGTCGTCTATAAGGAAAGCGCCAACCTGCCCGATTTACGCCTGCCAGAGCCAGGATCCCAGGAACGCAGCGTGTGAAACCGGGGTAGGCTTTCCTGATTCAATTTGTGGATTCTGCAGCACTAATGGCCCGGGCAATCCACATTGGCCAGGCAACGCCGAGCCCCTCCTCTTGCGAGCAAGGAAACCGGAGCTGCCCGTGATACTGATTTCAATTCTGTCCCATCCTATGGCTGCAATTCTTCGGCAGAATAACCGGAGAACTTAAGGGGCTCCGCAATTTTTCTGATTTTTTTCTTGCAGTGCCGGAAGTCTATCGCCATTGTATTGGAATGGAAGTACGGCTGGCCAACGAATTGGGAATGAAGAACGTAGACTACTTCAAACCATTAAAGAACTCTGAACCTACGGAGAATCCTGCTAACCTTCCCGGGGTGCCTACGGCAGACCGGCAACTGGCCGATCAAAGACGGGCTATGACTTCTTTGAGCCCCAATGCAAGCTCCGACCGCTATCAGGTTGTCGGCGGAACCATCAATGTAATGGCCTGATCGGCTCCCTGGCATGTAGCATCCGCCGAGCGGACCAACACTTCGGCCCACTGCCGGCTCTCATAGCCGCGGGCAATAATCACAATACGGACCAACACCGGCCGGTGGGTTTCCCCTGGCCTATGATGACGCAAACACCTGTAAGCTGGCGGTGCGGCTACGCCTGGTTCGGATTAATACGAAATATGCAGAGACTGGAGTGAATGCAGGTAGAGTCGTTCTGACTGGCCGTGTAGCCGCCAAATCGATTCCTTTCGGATCCGTTGCTCTCTATCAATTACTCTCTGTAGAACAGTTCCAGCAGGTGACCGTCGGGATCGGCAACCAGAAGGGATTCCCCGCCTTCGATGAGAAGGGGCCCTTTGATGATCTTTATTTCCCGTTGTTCCAGTTCCTGGATGGCCTCGGTGAAATCGTCCACATCCAGAATGAAGGAGAGCGAGAATTCCCCTGGATTTTCCACAGCGCTTGTGAAATCGGGGATCAGATTGAATCGAATGGCGATTGGATCCAGACGCACCAGAGCATGATTCTCGGATTCTTCAAGCAATTCGAAATCCAGCACCTCCGTATAAAACTGCACGGATCTTTGCAGATTCGACGAGCCAAGAGAGATGTGATGTAGTCCTTCAACGAGTATCATAATTTCCTCTGATTTCCTCTGGAAAAGCCAGATTTGGGTAACGATGGTCCAGGATCAATGATTTTCCATAAACCAGACCGGCCCTTAAGCATTCTAAAGGATGACCGAAAATGACATAGGCCCTACCTTACCAATGAAAACTCGAAATGCAATACTTTTCTCATCTATTCAGATCCCGGGTGGCAAAACTCCCGCGCCGCGCCGGATAGCGAGGTTCCGTAGTATGGGGACCGGAGGACTTTTATCGCTGGCCTTTGTGGTCCTGTTCATGGCCGTGGGGCCGGTCTTCGGAGAACCGGTTCCGGTGTCGCAGGGACCATCGCTCACCAACCCCCCGCGGGGTTTGAACGATGAAAGTCCTTCCGAAGTACAATTCAGGTTTGAGCTTTCCAGAGGGGATGTGCTGACCGTTGACAAGATCCAGGATATCTTGCTGGCCAAAAACCAGTCCAGGGGCAGCAGGGAAGAAAGAAATAAGATCGTTTTGAAGGTAAAGGAGACTCAGGAATCCCAGGATCCACAAAGCGCGCTGGCTCTACTTGTAGGCGAATTCCACACTTATGCGCGAACGCCGGCCGGAGCCGGGCCTTTCAAAAAGGAAACCACCTACGATAGCCAGTTCACCATCAGCGCCCTGGGCGCCTACGATGTTCCGGACAAATATATAATGCCCAACCTTCGCAGTCTTCCCAGTTTTCCTGTAGAGGCCGTAAAGAAAGGACAGATCTGGAAAGCGCCTGGAATGGAGACTATGGATCTTCGCGGCGAAAAAATCAAGATCCCCATGACCGTACGCTACCAGTACATGGGCGAAGGCTGGATTGTTGACCGAGACGGAAAGAAACGCAAAGCCCATAAGATCCAGTTTGCCTATGAATTTGTACATCCGGTTAATCGTCCCGGGTTTCCGCTACGAAGAATCACAGGTCTGTCCCGGGACGAACTCTGGTTCGATGCCGAAAAGGGTATTCCCATCTACGATGTTCAGAACATACAGTACCGATTCGAATCCCTGACTCAGACAGTGGATGGCACGTACCGCATCCATAGCTGGTACGATCGAACGCGCACCATTTCTGAAGATCAAAAGGAAGAGATGGCAGAGAACATCCGCGAAGATCTAAAAGACAATGCCGAGGATGTAAACGTAAGAAAAACCGACGAAGGTATTGCCCTGGATTTGAGCGATATTCTTTTCGAGTTCGACTCCGCCGAACTAACTCCCCGAGCAAGAAAAACAATCGAAGGAATTGCAAAGATCCTGAAACGATACCCGGATCGCGAGATTCGCATTTCCGGCCATACGGACTCCACAGGACCGGACCAGTACAACCAGAAGCTCTCGGAGAAGCGGGCCCGTTCTGTACTGGACGAACTACAGAAGAGTCATTCCTTCGACCCGACCCGGATGTCCTATAAAGGATTCGGCGAAGCAAAACCAATCGCGCCCAATAACACGCCGGAGGGTCGAGCTCAAAACCGCCGAGTGGAAATACTGATTGTTACCGAATAGGCAATCAGTGTTCGAACAAGCCACTCCACTTGCGGACGCCGGGGTTTAGATACCCCGGCCCCTGATTCGATCCTTATGCCGCGGACGTAGCTATAGTCGTAGCTATAGTCGTAGCTATAGTCGTAGCTATAGTCGTAGCTATAGTCGTAGCTATAGTCGTGGCTATAGAAGAGGATATAGAAGAGGATATAGAAAAGGTAGATAAGGCCTTTGAAGGGTCGACAGGAGCTATTTGTACGAAGAGCGATTGTTAGAGAGTATTTCGACTAACTGTCGCCGTCGTGGAGCAGAGCAACACTTTGTTCTGAACGAAGGTTTGGCAGAAATCCTATTTTCCTTTTGCCCGAGAAATAGGCGATATCTTCCACCACCAGATCTTTGGCCCGGGTGAAGTCCCTGAAATCATGGATGGAAAAATACTGCAGGTTCGGACTTAAATACCAGGGATGGGGCATTCTTGCAGTGACGGGACTGCGCCCTCGCAATAGAATCTGAAACCGGGCTCGCCAGTAGGCAAAGTTACTGAATCCCACAATGACCCGCTTGCCCACGCGGAAGGCCTCTTCCAGAACCTTCCAGGGATCTATTAGCTCCTGAAAAGTACCCAGGAGCAACACATAGTCAAAGCTGTTCTTTCCGTATTGATCCAGACCGTCCAGGATATCGCCCTGGTGGACCACCAGCCCGCGCTCGATGCATCGGGCAGCAAGGTGGCCGTCCTTCTCTACTCCTTCGGCCTCTACCTTACGATGCTCTACCAGTCTCTGTAGAAAGGCTCCGTCCCCGGTACCCAGATCCAGTACCCTGGAGCCGGGCGGAATCCAGGCGGCCACTGTATCATACAGTGCCTGAATCATTTGCAGCAAGCGCTCCCTGATCTCTCATATTCCTGTACTCCACATTCAGGAAGTTCCCGAGAACGCCAAACAATTCTACATTGTGGATTAGAAAAGAATCATGCCCGTTGGGGGTTTCCAGATTCAAATAGGTTACCGTAACCCTGGACCGCTTCAATGCACGAACCAGTTCCCGGGACTGCGATGGCGGGTATAACCAATCGGACTCGAAGCTTACTACCAGAAACCTGGCCTCGACGGTAGAAAAAATATCTTCGGGGTTATTCCCTCCCAGCAGATCGAACATGTCCAGGGCTTTGGTAATATAGAGATAGGAGTTGGGGTCAAATCGCTTAACGAAGCTTTCGCCCTGGTAGTGAAGATAGCTCTCCACCGAAAAGTACATGGGAAACAGATCCTCTCGCGAAGGGGGTCTTTGCTGTCGTCGGCCGAACTTATCCTGCATGGAAAATTCGGACAGATAGGTGACGTGCGCCACCATCCGGGCCACAGCCAGACCGTGCTCCGGTCGACTTTCCCGGGTGTACTGCCCTTCCTGCCATTTAGGATCGTTTAGAATGGCCTGACGCCCCACTTCGTTGAACGCTATCTGCATGGCCGAGTGGGCCATGGATGAAGCCAGAGGAACACAGGTTTGCACACGATTGGGATAATGGGTGGCCCAGACCAACGCCTGCATACCCCCCATGGAGCCGCCTATAACCGAAAAGAGCTTTTGAATGCCCAGATGATCAATGAGCTCCACCTGCCCTCGTACCATGTCCTCTATCGTAATCGGAGGAAACTCCATTCCGTACGGCTTGCCGGTGTCAGGATTGATCGATGTAGGTCCGGTGCTGCCGTTGCAGCCACCAATTACGTTGGAACAGATTACAAAGAATTTGTTTGTATCTATGGTCTTGCCGGGACCGACATAGAGATCCCACCAGCCAGGCCTGCCGGTTTCCGGATGCGTGCCCGCAACATGAGCATTTCCGGAAAGAGCGTGGCAGATCAGGATTGCATTGTCTTTTTCAGGACTCAAAGTCCCGACGGTAAGGTAGTTGATTTCGATCTCTTTCAGGCGGTAGCCCGATCTTGTTTGAAATCCGGACAATTTAACGGTGCGGGTATGCACCTCACCCAGGGGTGAGACATACCCCTCAATCCTTCCATCCTGTAAATCGCCTTCGATAGAACCGTCTCTTTCCATAAATTGAATAAGCGCACTGTCGGGAGCCACAGCCGGCGCTTCTGTCCAAAAAAGACACCCAGGGCTTGAGTGAGAGCGATTTTTTGCCGCTTGATGCCAAAAAATGATGCCGCCCTGAGGCCTGGTGCCGCCTTCAGTGCGCCGCGGACCGGGCTGCCGCGGCGGACTGCAACAGCTCACGGCCCGCCCGGCATTTACCGCATCGGCGCATCAGGCGGCCCCGGCCGGGGCTCGACTGTTTTGCTGTCAGGCCAGGCATGGGCCAGGCCCCTGGAATTATCCTTCCAGGGCCTGTTTCAGATCTGCTTCGATATCTTCGTAGGATTCGATGCCCACGGATAGCCGAACGAAATCAGGAGTTACTCCGGTAGATTTCTGCTCCTGCTCGGTCAACTGGGAGTGGGTAGTGGAAGCCGGATGAATGGCCAGACTCTTTGCATCTCCGATGTTTGCAAGATGGGAAAAGAGTTTCAGATTGTTAATGAATTTTTTCCCGGCTTCAAGGCCGCCTTCAATTCCGAATCCAAGAATGGCTCCGAATTTGCCGCGATGCATGTACTTCTTTGCATTTCCGTGAGCCGGATGATCATCCAATCCTGGATAGTTCACCCATTTCACTTTCGGATGCGATTTCAAGAACTGAGCCACCTTCATCGCATTGTCGCTGTGACGCTCCATCCGTAGATGCAATGTTTCCAGTCCCTGCAGGAATTGCCAGGCGTTGAACGGGCTCATAGCCGCTCCGATATCGCGAAGCCACTGAACCCGCGCTTTCAGAATGTAAGCGATGTTAACTCCGCCGAAGGGCTCGAAATTTCCGAAAGTATCCCAGAAATTCAGGCCATGGTAAGAAGGATCCGGGTCGGTCATGGTTTTGTGTCTTCCCTGATTCCAGGCGAACTTGCCCGAATCCACGATCACACCACCGATGGATGTTCCATGCCCGCCAATGAACTTGGTGGTGGAGTGAACAATGATATCGGCCCCATGATCGAAGGGACGGCACAGATAGGGCGAGGCTGCCGTATTATCCACGATTAAGGGAAGTCCCTCTGCATGGGCAACTTTGGCCACTCCTTCGAAGTCCAGAACGTCCAGCGCCGGATTACCCAGGGTTTCAGCGAAGATCAGTTTGGTTTTGTCATTAATTGCTTTCTTGAAGTTGTCCGGGTTGGACGGATCCACAAAGTGAACTTTGATGCCCAGTTGTGGCAACGTGTAATGGAACAGATTGTAAGTTCCGCCGTAGAGACTGGCGCTGGAAATGATTTCGTCGCCACTTCCGGCAATATTGAGAATGGCCAGGGTTTCGGCCGCTTGCCCGGATGAAGTTGCCAGAGCCGCCACACCGCCTTCCAGCTGGGCGATTCGCTTCTCCAGCACATCGGTAGTGGGGTTCATGATTCGAGTATAGATGTTTCCGAACTCTTTTAGACCGAATAGATTGGCCGCATGCTCCGTATCGTTGAATACGTAGGAAGTGGTCTGATAAATGGGTACAGCCCTTGAATTGGTGGTAGGATCTGGCTCCTGCCCTCCATGTAGCGCGATTGTATCCTGACTCCAGTTGCTCATAAATTGCTCCTTTATTGCGTCCTTGCTGTTGGGATAATCCGATGGAAGAATCCGGGACGCTCTTTTTTATCCCCTGATAGGTACCCGTCGGGGATACCCTACCATATTACTATGAATTGGCAATCTGGGGCTGTGGCACTATTCGGTCAATCCTGAATCCGACTCAGCATCTACAGCAGCCATTTTTTTCAACGCTTCCAGGCATAGCCCAGAATCAGAAAAAGACTGAATCAATGGAAGGGTGAGTCGCCGGGATTCGAAGCAGTTAATCAAGAGGAAGTATTCCCCCGATCGGCCGGCGGCTTCATTGAATGGAGCGTTGGAGCTCTGGGACTGGCCTGCAGACAGGTCCTCCGTCCGACTTGCCGTTTGGCTATCCAGTTCGCGCTCCGTCCCGCCAGCAATGGCCCGGATCTGTTCTGTTGCCGTGGACAGTAGCCAGAGCTCGCCGCAATGCAAGGTCACCCGTATCGCCGGGTATTCCATCCCCCGGGACAAAGAAGACTTTCGATCCTGACGGTACCGTTGAAGCAGTGCAGTCAGCGCTTCTTCTATCCCCGCCACATTCTCCAGTGTCGCCCAGAATTCGAGGTTCGGCCCGGGGTTCATCCACAATCCATTGGCGCGGCATCGCTGGTTGATTGCTTCCTGCCATTCCAGTAGCCGTCGGGAAATGGATTCGGCCTGTTGGCGCGGACTATCATTGGCTGCGAAAGCGGCTAAAGGGCTGAAATCTATCCGGATCAGTATTCCCGGAACGTAGCCCGGTGCAGGCCCCTGGCGGACAAACAGCCCGCTTCGATCCGGTCGGTCCGTCCAGGCCCATAGATCTCTTGCGTTAGCCGGCAATAGCAATCGTTTACCGGCTGCCGATTGGTCATCGTGGTTGATAAGTTTCTGTAGGCGCAACAGCGTATGCGTAAGTCGGATAGGACGCATACTCCGGCGAAGCATCCGCGATCTAATGTAGATCAGGATGGGAAGCAAAGCCAGGGATAGGAGCGATGAACGAATCAACGAACGAATAGGATCGTTGCCCGCAAAGAAATCGAATTTTCCCGAAAGAAGCAGAAGGGCTCCCACCCCGCTAATGTACAGCACCGTCAGAAGAATTCCGGTGGCGCGGCCATAGGCCAGAAACCAGATTAGAAGCAGAACAAAGCGAATTTCCCCGCCTGCATCCACCAGAGTAAGATACACCGATACCGGCAAACTGGTGGCCGCCGCTGTCCAGAGCGCCAGCCGATGCATGGTCTGTCGCTTCAACCGCCCCAGGCGAAATAAGGCCCACAGAGCGGTGAAGATCAAGAGCTCGGCGAGCAAAGCGTACAACAGAAACTCGTACGGAAGCTGTCGCCCTCGCAGCCATTCCAAACCCAGGAATAGAAAGCTCACCAGAAAAAGCCCCTGCAGGGCCCTCAGTCCAAGAATTAGATCCGGCGCAGGGGAGGCAGGCTTAGCGCTGGTTTTCCGGAACCGTTCCCACATAAACCGATGTCGCCCCCGACTGCCGCACTCGATCCACCAGACGAACCACCTTTCCGTGGGCCAGATCAGAATCTGCATTGATCAGTATTCGAGAACTGGCCGGATCCTTGAGACCGGCCAGACGTTCCGCCAGTTGCTGATCGTCGATGGGCTCGCCGTTCCAGTACATCTGACCGCTCTTTTCCGCGGCAATGGTTACCGTGTAATCAGAGCGATTCCCGCCGGAATTCGTACCGGGAAGCTGAATCTTGAAAGAGGCCTGGTAAAGCCCCGGCGCAGAAATCATAAAGATAATCAGCAATACGAGAATCACATCCGTGAAAGGAGTAATATTGATCGTGCTAACCAGGGAGTCTTCGTTTTTCTTATAGCGTACCATGATTCCATACCTTGCGAATCAATTCAGTCGAGCTGGTCATTGCCGAGCATGCGCCCCAAAGCATCATCCAACCAATCTAGCGACGAAGAGCTTCCTTTAATCGTGAGGCCTGCACTTCCATTGTAAGCACGTGGGCCTCCGCTTTTTTCTTCAGGAAGTTGTAGGCGAAGGTGGCGGGAATGGCCACCAGCAAACCGGCCGCGGTGGCCACCAGAGCCTCGGCAATGCCGGCATTCAGTCCGGACAGATCGCTTCCGCCGCCGCCGAGCTCCATGAACGCTCGAATTATTCCGAATACCGTTCCCAGAAGTCCGATAAAGGGACTCACCGAACCCAGCGTGGCAAGCAGAGTAAAAAAGCGCTCCATTTCCGGTAGCTTTTCCGCTATGGCACGGCCCTTCACTTCTTCGAAGCGTTCACTGAAGTTTCCGTCGGCAGGAGATTCGCCGGGACCGGAAATGCATTCGGCCAACACGTAGGCTACCGGGGATCGAGCGGAGCGCGCAAAACTCAGCGCTTCGGAGGCTTTGCCAGCCCCCGCCAGACGGAGTATTTCTTCATGTTCTCTGGATTTGTCCAGATTCTTGAAATAGATCCAGCGCTCGCCGATGGCAATAAAGGCAGCTAGAAGAAAGAAGATTAGTAGTATCAGTACCGGGCCACCGGCCTGAATCATCATTGACCAGGTAAAATCCATTGTCCGGGACATTAATGGCCGGGCACTTGACGGATGCAATCAGCTTTCCCGGCAAAATTAGCCGGAACCGGCTGTCTTCTGGCTGAGCTCATCGTTCATGATTTTTCGCACGTGGCTTTCGCAGGTACCGCAGCCCGTACAGCACCGAGTTTCCCTTTGAAGCTCATCGAAGTTGGATGCCCGCCCCGAAGCGATGGTGTCCCGGATCTCCTTTTCGGACACGCCGCGACAGATGCAGACCTTTCGGGGACGCATCAATGCAAATAACTGAGCTTCATCCATCCGGTTACAAACTACAAATACAGCGCAAAGTTTTCCATCAAAATGCAGGGGCCAAAGGCAGGGCAGCCCATGTTCGGACAAGGCCGAAATCCGACCGGCGCTCCAGGGCAGCCCAGCGAGGGGCCGAAGGCATAAAAAAAGGCAGCACCGATTGGCGGCGCTGCCTTTCGCTTTGTTAGACTCTTTCGAATCTTACAGGAAGTTCTGAGAAGCAATCTCGGACTTGCTTACTCGACGAACCCCGTCTGCAGTGTGGATTACCAGAATGTTTCCAGTCTGAGCCACAGTTGCGCCACGGATTACTTCGCCGTTATGCAGTACGATTCTTTCCAGAGCTTGATAGTGCTTTCGAATGTCTTCTTCAGACTCAAGCTTCTGGCTTTCGGCTTCTTCTTCGATTTGAGCAAGAATCTGCTCTTGCTGCTTCTTGCGGATCTCGGCGATCTCGTCAGCAGCTTCCTGGTTGGAACCGGATTCCAGTTTTTCCAGCATCTCCGGAGTAGCAGCAGTCAGAGTAGCGGACTCCATTCGGTCCTTTACTGTAACTTCGGCGTCCTCTTTTTTCATCGCTTCTTCTGTAGAAGCGGTGTTGGAAATGTCGTCAGCCTGCTCTTCAGCCAGCTTTAGCGCCTGAGCAGAATCTTCGCTGGAAGCGTTGTTCAGCAGAGCAACTTTCTTTTCCAGCTCAGGATCCATGGAACCGCGGCTTGCATCATCCAGAACAATTTCTTTGTTCTGCAGTTCAGCCAGCTTCTTCAGTTTGGGGCTCTTTTCGATATCTTCTTGAGATACATTTTCCAGAGCCACGATTCGAGGCTTCATGGCTACCTTGCCATCCAGCACTCTGACGGAAGAGTTGGACACACGGTTGTCGTCGAAACCTTCGAAGACCTGAACTTCAAATGTAGTTCCGCGCACACCCGCAATCGCGGTAGGCGTTACTACGTTGAACTCCTGGTCTTTGGAAGCTTTCTTAACGTTAGCCAGAATCTGTCCATGCTTCATTTCGATCTTGGTTTCCCCTTTGGTTCCCATCAAGCTGGAAACGGAAAGAGTAGTCATTTCTCGAACACGAACAGCGCTACCATCGCGGCTCTGCAGATCCACAGTTCCCTGAGTAGTCTTAATAACGTCGTTCTCTTTAACTACGGTCCCTACTTTCGCAGGAATCGTCTCACCATTCCGGACAATACTCGCATCGCCGGAAGCAAACACAATCACCATAGAGCGGGATGCTTCCTTATTCGCCTGTTCCTTACAGGATACTGTAATGAGGAACAGGGAGGCAACGAGCAATCCGGCTGTCTTCAAAATTGCTCCACGCATTTTCATCAGCCTTCTCCTAAATTCTTTTTTACCGGTGCCTTTGCATCCGGCCCGTATTCACCTAATAAACAAGTGCTTTGGGAATATTTGCAGTTTGCGCCACTTATCTGGAAAAATCCATCAATTTTCGTACACTATTTCCTGGACATCCTGCCGACGGACTACGACTACTCCCGATGTAGTATGAAGCATTAGACGATCTCCTTGTTGAGAAGCCACAACGCCCTGTAAAATTCGGCCATCTTTCAAGATAATCTTTTCCAGGGATTGACCGTACATCTCGGAGATTTCCTTTTCTCCCCTGACCTGGTCCAACCGCTTCATCTCAGGAATCCATTTCCGGGCCAGCTGGTCTGTATTCGCCCGCAGGCTACGGAGTTCCGCGGTCGTATCCAAAGCAAATTCGGGGTTCTCATTCAACTCCGGCGCGCTGTCTTTTTCCTGTCGGGCCAGGGTTTTATCCGGTATGGAGCGATCCCCCATGGTAAGACTACCTTCATCCAGGTACAAACTTGTAGCCTGCTCATCTACTGAAAGATGGAAAACGGTGCCTGTTACGCGAACCCGACTGTGGGGGGTGTCTACAATCAGAGCCACCGGTCCGAATTCAGCGCCTCCGGGGTTCACCTCTGCAAGCAGCTGGCCGGATTTTTGCAGCAAATTCAGCCCGGCCTCCCCTTTACGAATCTCCACGACTGTTTCCGGATAAAGCCTTACCAGCACTCCGTTGGAAGCGATTATATCCAGGGTTTCTCCGCCGGTGCGGACGGTTTGACCCGGCGTCAGAGATCCCATATTCCAGCCACTGGCGCTATGATCGGTGGATAGGAGCGAGATGCCGTCGCCTGTGGCGGCCCCGTAGATTTCCGGCGCCGACCCATTGCCTGACCCTTGCATAGCCGGATAAACAAAATAAATGCCAATAAAGACCAGTGCTGCCGCTGCCACGGCCGACAAGCCCCCCAGCACCGGGAAAGAAAGTAACTTACCCTTCGTAGGTTCAGGCCTGTAAAGATGGGCAGGCTCCTTATCGAGCCAGGCAGGATCGAAGGCCGGCACTTCCAGACGAGGAGGATTGCGCAAGCCTTCCATCAACTCTGATGGCAATCCCTCCATTCTATTTTGGTTCTCATTTTCCATGAACTTATGGCGGCCTTCAGTTATCTAACAAGGGCCGTTTCTTTTTTCCCGATTTTTCCTCGGATGATTCTTTCATGGGCGCCGTGGAACCTACTCGGCCTACTTATCAGTGGAATGGACATTTCAGGAATCCTCCAGAGAGCTTATGCTAAACTCTTCTTTCTTGCTAAGCTCGGCCAAGCGCTTCTGAGCCTTCTGAATAGTGCGCGACACAGTAGAAACGGACGTATCCAGAACCTCCGCGATATCCTCCAATCGTAAGTTCTCCTGAAACCTCAGGAGAACGGCCGTGCGACTTCTCTCATCCAGTTGGTCCAGCATCTGCTGAATCAATATCTCAGCCTGTTTTACATCTTCCTTTCGAAAATACTGGTTATCCGGACGCTCGTTGGCCGATGGTTCGGTGGAGTCCGTGTATTCCGCTACCAGGTTTACTCGCTGGCGGTAACCGCTTTTGCCATGATTGATCATCAGGTTTCGGGCCACCCGAAACAGATACATCCTGCAGCCGGTATCATCGGGCAGGGGCTTTTCTTTATAGATACGGAAAAAGTTCAGGAAGGTGTCTTGCAGCAAATCCCGGGCGGTGGCCTCTTCTCGAACAGATCTCAGAAGATATGTCAGAATATCCCTGGCATTGTCTTCATAGATCCTCTCGAACCTTTCTGGAGGATTTACACTCATGAATGAATATCCGGTTTAGCCGGTACAAAATGATTGTACCGGACCCCTGACCTATATGTTGTCGGGCAAGAGCCTCAGGAGTTCAATCATTTTAATTCCGGTGCTGGTTCTACTCCCCGATTCTGTCAGCGGCCGCCCCGAAATCAGCGCCCTGGGCGCGGCCAGTCGCACGGGCCCCATCCATTCCCGCCAATCTTCATCGGCGGGTCTATTCGTTCGCTGGAAAAAGGCCCGACTGGCGCTGGACAAGTCCGATCATCCGTTGTCTCTTGAACTACAGAGAAAGCCCTGGACGATCCAGGCAGGCACACGGTTCCGACCGGGACCTTCCAGCGGATTCTACGTGGATTCGCCGGGCCTAAGCTACCTTTATGGAATACCGGATCGCACCAGCAGGCCCATGGGTTTTCTATCCTTACGGCCCCAGTCCCCCGGATTCCCCATGGCCATGGGGCTGGGCGCAGTAGAAGGACTTTCCGGCGCCGGTCTTCTACTATCAGCGCCCATGGTTACGGGTTTCTATCACCCGGGTTCCAGGCAGGGATTTCTTTCCTGGGCCGGGAAGCTAAGCTCCGGCAACCGGCAACAATCCTTCCGTGGATCCATTTACCGCGATAACGCAAGTGGGGGCTTTGGCCGGTATCGGATGTACAATTCGGCCGGCGTACCCTTCTTGCTCCAGGTTCAGGGCGCCCGAGATCCGCAGGATGACATCAATCCGGAGACACAGGACCCTTACCCGGGCAGAAAAGGCCGCAGCGGAGCCGGGTTAATCACCCTTAATCTATCCTTTCTCGAATTAACCGCCGCCGGACAGGACCGTGGCCGGGACCAGTATCGCCTGGGGCGGTTTCGTCTTCTGGGCACTGTCTACAAAGACCTGCAACTGGTTGCCCACGGACAAACCCTGCGAACCGGGCGCTACGGATCGGATGCCGGCTATCGCTACTTCAGAAATGCTGGCGCCGGAATTCGATGGGGGCATGCATCGATCAACCCGCAGGATTCGCTCTCTTTGCGCCCGCGCCTGGTGGTTCAGGGCATTCTGTATTCTGACGGCGACAGCGTTGCCGGCGAAATCAGCGTGGACTACAAGAAAGGTCCGTTCCGGTTCTTTGTTGGATACATGGCAGCGCATAAGAAAAGCCCGGTATCGGTCTTCCAGCGGCGTGAGGTCCGTAGCAACGCCCTGGCCTTTTATCCGGATGTGGACCATCTAATCAAGTTTCGCCTGAGCTCTCGCAATTTTCATGCACGAGTGTTTTATTCGGAGAGCAGACCCGGAACGGCCGGCGGAAAGTCCGACAAGTTCTTTCGCTTCAGCATCCAGGGCCGGTGGAGACTACAGAAGCTACACACCCATTCGATGCCCGATGCGGACTCCACTGAACCCGGCCACGCTCCGCTTGCCGAAGAGAAACCCGAGCTTAAACGCGAAACTCTTGAATCAAGTGAAGAATGAAGGTAACCAATCCCGAGACGATGTAGATCACCATGATGGCGAACAGTCCGGCTGCCGAAAAATCCCCTCCGTAGCGAAAACCCAGGAAGATCAGAACTCCGATCAAGAATACAGCCACAAGACCCAGCCGCACGGGAGAAAACCGACGAATCATAGTGACCTGCACTTTGGAGTACTTCAGCGTCGAGACCATAAGGTATCCGCAGGCCACATAGATACCAATCAGTATCGGAGCGGGGATGAGCAGAGTTTCCTGAAAGGCGAGAGGCATCAGGGCTACAATGAGACCGGCCACCGGCGAAGGGAGACCGACGAAATGATCGTCATCATGAGCAACGTTAAACCTGGCCAGTCGGAAAGCGGCGCAGGCCGGGTAGATGGCTGCCAGGATCATCCCGGCAGGTAGAGAGATCCGGTCCGTAAGAGGTAGCATCAGATCATTCATGGAGAGCGAATACATCAAAGCGGCGGGAGCAATACCAAAGGTGGTAAGATCCGCCAGGCTATCCAGTTGAGCGCCTACGTCAGACTGGGCATTCAATAACCTGGCCGCAAAACCATCCAGGCCATCGCACAATACCGCAAGTATGATCAGTCCGCCGGCTATTCGCAACAGATCCGGGTTTCCTACATTTTGCAGGGAAATTAGAATACTGAAAAAGCCCAGCCAGAGGTTACCCATGGTAAACAGGTTGGGAACCCAGCCCAGACGGTTAGTAAGAAAACCCATAGGGAGGGAGAAATAACTGCTTTCGACTGCGGTAAACCAATTTTTAAAGTACCATGAAATCGTGGATTCGGCGGATTCAGTGGTAACTCGCAAGATCGCGGCAATGTTACAATTGATCTGTGTTACCGAACGTACCCGGGAGCTGGCGCTGGCCAGAAACAACCCCAGGGAATCTGCCTCCATTAATCCGAAAGCTTCGGCCAGAGGCTTAATTCAACGTCGACTGGACACAGGGAAATCCAGTTCGCTTCTAACGCCGGCTTTCCAGAGCCGATAACCCAGGGCTCCCACCATGGCCGCATTGTCCGTACATAACCTGCGATCTTCCGGATAGTAGAGTTCCAATCCTTCTTTTGCGGCAAGCGTTGAAATCTCTTTACGAAGGGATCCGCTGGCAAGAACGCCACCGGAGGCCACAACGGTTTTCAAACCGGTAAGCTTTGTGGCCCTGGAAAGCATCCGGGTTACCAGCTCGAAGGAAGTTCGCTGAAAGTCGTAACAGATGCCGGCCGTATCGTCGCTATTTCCGGCTGCCTGGAGGACAGCCGTTTTGATTCCGGAATAGGAAAAGGCAATTCGATCCGAAGGAAGATCTTTGAGTAACCGGGGAAACCGGGAAGGCAAGGAGGCGGCTTCCGGATTTTCCTTTTCGTAACCGAGGGCCAGCTTCTCTACATGCGGGCCCCCCGGATAAGGAAGTCCCAGGACGGAAGCTGCTTTGTCGAATGCTTCGCCCAGAGCATCATCCATGGTAGTGCCCAGAAGCTCCATCTGCTGCGGACCTTCCACGCGAAATATGGCCGAATTACCGCCAGACAACAAAAGGCCCAGAAAAGGGTACTGCGGGTTCTTGCCTTCCAGAAACACCGCATACATATGGGCTTCGATATGATCCACGGTAATCAGTTCGGTGTCATAGACCAGGTTCAGACAGCGCGCCAGTTGCCCCCCTATCATAAGGGAGCCCGTAAGGCCGGGACGCGAGGTTACGGCGCAATAATCGAGCTGGTCGGGCTGGATGCCGGCGGTTTGCAGGGCCGTCTCGAATACCGGATTGATCTTGATTAGATGGGATCGGCTGGCAATCTCGGGGACTACGCCATGAAACGGTGCATGCTCCTGGATCTGAGAGTATATTTCATTGGCTAGAATTTGACTTCCATTCTCGATCACGGCCACCGATGTCTCATCGCAGGACGTCTCAATTCCCAGCCCCAGAATTCGCTTTTCGTTATTCATCTATGACTCGATCTTTCCTGACTCGTTCTTTCGGGGCCCGGCGGCTATGGCGCTTTGCGCAACCCAATGCCGGTGGATGCGCATCAAGGTGTAGTGAAAGCCTACAGCATCCGTAGCGCAATTCGCCGCTGAACCGGAAAGAATTATCTTGATTCAATCCATTCCATAGCCTTGTTCAGTTGATGATCCGTATCCCGTTCCGGGTACGGCGAAGCGGGATACTGGGAGCGAAGCAGTGCAAGCGCTGCGCGATCGCTGAGCGGCAGCCGTTCTTTGCTCAATGTTTGTTTAAACTTCTTCAGTGTAGCCGCATCCAGACCCGGGTTGGCTTTAACAAATCGCTCCAGAAGCCCGGAACTTCGGATCTTGTATGCATAGAATCGATCCTCCGGAGTGGGATCCCAGTCCGCCACCTTGATATCCGGTTCCAGTCCCACTCCGTGGATGGACCGATTCGACGGAGTATAATACCTTTGTGTTGTGACCAGGGCCGCCGAATTACCTGGAAGGGGACGAAAGATGTTTTGCACGGAACCTTTGCCAAAGCTGGTTTCCCCCAGGAGAACGGCCCGCTTATGGTCCTGTAACGCTCCGGCCAGAATCTCCGAGGCGCTGGCGCTGCCTTCATTAATCAGGACAATCAATGGTATGGATGGCGAAAGGCCGGTATCCAGTTTGCGAGCGCGAAACACGTCGTCTCTTTCTTTATCGCGGCCGGACGCGCGCACAACTATCTGATCGGGCTGCAGAAACAGACTGGCCAGGGTTACAGCCATTTGTAAATGACCGCCGCTATTGTTTCGCAGATCCAGCACGACCCCTTTGACTTTCTGTTCATCGAACTTTTGAATCCAGCCCTTAAAGGTCTCCACTGTACCGGTCTCTTCGCCAAAGAATTGCGAAAGCCGAATATAACCGATGTTTCCTGGCAGAATCTTACCGCGGCAGTAATCCACTTCCACAATCTGTCGTGTGATAGAGAATTCCAGGGGTTCCATCATGTCCTGTCGCGCAATCTTGAGTTTCACAACGCTACCGGTTTCGCCGGTCATGATGTTCAGGATCTCTGCAAACTCTTTTTTTTCAGTGCTTACGCCATCGATTTCAATGATCCGATCCCCGGGTTGAATGCCTGCCCGGGCCGCCGGGCTACCGTCGATGGGAGCAATCACACAGGGAACGTTCTGGCACATTGTAACTTCCACGCCAATACCCACCAGAGCGCCGCCTTCGGATCGGGAGAAGTCTGCATTCTCTTCCGGGTCCAGAAACCGGGTATAGGGATCGCCGGTGGCAGCGAGCATACCCCGAATAGCACCGAGTAGCAGCTTCTCTTCGTCCACCTGCTCCACGTAGTTCTTCTTCAGAGTCTGCAGAATTATCTCCAGGGTCATGCGATATCGCTCGGAAAGAGCTGAGCTTTCCGAATAAAGAGGCTTGAAAAAATAACCGGAAGATACAATTAGAAGCAGGACAATCCAGCCCAATCTTTCCCGGGATGAAATCAGTCCTTTATGTTTGGATCCTATTCTATTTTTCATTATGATTTCCTGATGCGCTTTCTGATTAAGTTACTTCCAGGTCACTGCTGGGCTACGCGATATTGTTACGGATGGGCAACCGGATCGATCGACTGATGACCTTTTGCGATATTAACTTTGTCTGCTCGCCATAGCTCCAACGCCAACCGGCACGCAGTGCGGCTCTGGTGGTCGTGCCCTTCGGTCTATCCGTCCAGTTCTTTCTCCAGTACCTTGTAGAAGTCCGGGTCTGACTCCTTCAGTTTCTGCAACACTTTGTCGCACTGTACATTGTTATTCTGACAGGCCATTTGGAACAATCGGGCATCGGGTTGCCCTTTCAGCGAGGGTTGAATTCTTGCCTGAAACCTTAGATGTAGAAATTCGTCTTTCACCCGTTGCACATCCGTGGCGTTAGGCTCGGCATTGCATCCAGTAAACAGCGCCACAAAGCCAATTAGCAAAAGCGTTGCCAGGAATGGGCGGCCCCTGGAGGACCCGATAGGGCCGGCTGTGGACGACGAAGACTGCGCCATGGGGCGGGTATTTCCCTTCTTCATAGGCACAATTTACAGAAGCGGCTGTGACTGACCATCGGTTTCCCACCCGCCGCCGGCGCCGGTTTGGCGGAGCGGTAATGGTGCGGCAGGGGCCGACAGTGGCCCGGCGGGTGGTCCCTGCGCAGGAGCGTTCACCGCCGGTTCCTCACCGGACCATAGCTGGCCGAGCATTATCCGGATGTATTGCCGAAGAACGCTTCCGGGATTTCCGAAACGCTTTTCAGGCGCTTCCAGCTCAAAGATGGATGCATCTCTTCGATTTCCCGGGTGGCGGATCCTCCGGAAACGTAGATTTTGTCGAAGCCCAGGGTGGCCATTTCTTTGAGTCGCAGGTTTTCCCGGGAGGCCGGCCGTAGCTCGCCGGAAAGCCCCACTTCGCCCAGAACTCCGGCATTACTGCTAACGGATTGCTCGTTAAAGGAAGACAGGATAGCCACGCAAAGCGCCAGATCCAGGCCCGGCTCATCGGCCCGAAAGCCTCCGGCGATGTTCGCAAAGATATCGTAATCGGAAAGACGCAATTTCAGATGCTTTTCCAGAACAGCGCTCAGAAGCAATAGCCTGCCGGTGTCCAGACCTTCCGCCACACGACGGGCCGGGCCATAGGAACTGCGGCTCACCAGGGCCTGCACCTCCACAACGATGGGCCGACTACCTTCCAGAATCACCGCATGAACACAGCCCGCGGGAGACTCCTCGCTTCGAGTGCTGCTCAGTCGCTGAGCAGGAGTCATTCCGTCGGAGCGCATTTCCAGAATGGCGGCTTCGCCTACAGGACCAAACCGGTTCTTCGTAGACTTGAGAATGCGATAATGATTGTTTCGGTCGCTCTCGAAGTAGAGCACCGTATCCATCATATGTTCGAGCAGCCTGGGACCGCCGATGGAGCCTTCCTTGGTTATATGCCCGGTAAGAAGCACCGGCACTTTGCTACGCTTCGAGGCTTCCAGAAGGGCAAAGGCGGCATCCCGGAGCTGACCTGGACTACCGGGAAGGTTGCCTTCTCTGGATGAAATGGTCTGCACCGAGTCGATCACCAGAAGGTCCGGCTTTTCGCGGGACATGCGATTACAGATGGCATCCAGTTCGATTTCTCGCGAAATCTTGATACGGCTGCCGTCGATCTTCATTCGATCGCTTCGCATACGAATCTGCCCGGGGCTCTCTTCGCCGGAGAAGTAATAGATCCGACCGGTGAATCTTCGCGATATCTCAAGAATCAAAGTGGACTTTCCCACCCCGGGTTCGCCCGCCAGCAGGATTAGCTGGCCCGGAACAAGTCCGCCGCCGAGCACAAGATCCAGATCGTCCAGGCCTGTGGGTTTTCGCGCCGCTTCTTCGGGATCGATTTCGGCCAAAAAGGGAAGCTCATCCATGGGCCCGGCCGGTCGGCTACTCTTGCCCCCGGAAACCACTGGCGCTGAATGATCCTCGTCGATGGTATTCCATTCGCCGCATTGACCGCATTTGCCCTGCCAGCGACTGTAGGTGGCGCCGCAGGAGTTGCAGATGAATGTCCTGGATGATTTCTTTGCCATTGTAGATGTCTTGATCGTAGATGTTTCGCCCCTGGATGTCTCCACCGGATTTCTCCAATAGAAGTCTCAAGGAACTTTGCACTTGCGGCGGCATGGTATCCGGCCTGCACGGTGTATCCAACTGACCGTTACCGAGCTTTACCAGCTCCACGCGATACGGCCCTACCAGAAAAGCAAGCCGGCAGCCGCTCCGGCATTGGCTCATGAATTGGCCCGGGCATTGGCTCAGGCTTCGGTGCTACCTGCATCCAGCAGATTGTCAAATCGAAACAGTTCCGGTCGATAAGCCAGATAAAAGCCGCCGGTACGGCCGGCACGATACTTGGAGATAATGATTTCGGCCTGACCGGCATGCTCCGGGGCCTCTTCGCCATCCGCCGGAGCATCCCGATGAATAAACATCACCATATCCGCATCCTGTTCCAGGGCGCCGGATTCCCGAAGGTCGGATAGCTGGGGTCTGGCCGATTCGCCTCTTCGCTGCTCCACCGAGCGGTTCATCTGAGAAAGGGCAAGAATGGGGATATCTTCGGACATGGCCAGTTGCTTCAAGGCGCGGGAAATACTCGCTACCTCCATCTGGCGTCCGAACTTCCGGTTTTCCGGATCGCTCATCAACTGCAGATAGTCCACCACCACCAGCCCGAGCTTCTGTCCCTTTAGTCGGAGTTCCATGGCCAGCTTTCGCGTTCGACTGATGCAATCCCAGATCGAAAGCGCGCCGGAATCGTCCATGTAAATAGGGCTTTTGAATATGGCGTCCATGGAGGCCTGAATCGAGGCTTTCTTGCCCTGCGGTATGTGGCCGCGCTTCAGGTCGGCATGGTTGGTCTGCGAATGGGCGCAAAGGATACGAAGGAGAACTTCCAGACGGCTCATCTCCAGGGTGAAGAACAGTATCGGAGCGGGTTGCTCGGAGATCGCCAGATTCATGGCTATGTTCATGGCAAAGGTAGACTTGCCCATACCGGGCCGCGCCGCGAGGATCAGAAGTTCGCCGCCGCGAAGACCGGAGGTACGGTTATCGAACTCCTCGTACTTTGTGGGTAATCCGGACATGCCGCCCCGGGCGGCGATAAGATGCTCGAAGTAATCGAAAAAGTCCGACTGCATTTCCGCAGCCGACACTACGCCCCGGGAACTGGTTTTGGAGGTAATCTTGAGGATGGCCTCCTCTACCTGTTTTAAGAAGCTCCCTTCGTTTTCCTGGGGCTCCCTGGCATCGCTTTCGATTTGATGGGCGGCGTTAATCAGATCCCGACGAAGAGCGATGTTGCGAATTCGTTCCGCCTGAAGCGGCGCATTGTTCGGCGCCAGCACGTCTTCGACCAGGCGCATGATGTAGGCGTTTCCGCCGGCCGGGTTTAGCTGATTGCGATCCTGAAGGAACTGGACTACTGTTATTGGATCGATTTCGTTAGCCGAGTCATTGCTAAGCGTCAGTATGGCGTCGTAGATGAAGCGGTGTCCGTCTGAGAAGAAATCGTTCCTACTAATTATAGAGCTTACCTGGATGGTAAGATCTGGCCTTAAAATAAGAGAGCCGAGCACCTGACGCTCGGCTTCTATATCGGCAGGGACTTGCCGCGGGTCGGCCACTGCGGCCCTCCTCAGTCTTCCTTGCTTTCTTCGGAGGTCTCGGCTTCGGCGGCTTCGGCAGCGGCCTCGGGATTTTCCGCAGCTTCCTGAGCGGCAGCTTCGGCGGCGCGCTCGGCCGGAGTTTTGTACTCTTCCTCTTCTTCTACTTCGTTCAACGCAACAACGTTTACGGTAAGAGGAACGGTGATTCCTTCTGCCAGCTTGATGCGAGCCTTGTAGGAACCCAGGGCACGAATGCTATCCGGAAGATCGATTTTTCGTTTGTCGATGCTATAACCTTTCTCTTCCAGCGCTTTGGAAACCATCAGCGGAGTAACGGAACCGAAAAGCTTCTGCTTGGCGCCTACCATAACGCCTACTTCCACTTCCTGAACGGATTGCATTTTCCCGGCCAGTTCTTGCATGGCCTTCTTGCGTCTTTCCGCCTTCAGCGAAAGAAGTCTTTGCTGATGCTCAAGGGCGCGTGCGCTTCCTGTATGAGCGGGTAGAACCAGCTTGCGAGGGAGCAGGAAGTTACGCGCATAGCCGTCTTTAACTTCTTTTACTTCGCCTGCATCCCCCAGGCCGTTGATGTCTTTTTGCAGAATTACTTTCATGGTCTTTCCCTTAACCTTTGCTAACTGTTTCGCCTTTCTGGTCTGTAAGTACTATTGCTTTTCTCTTGCCTGGCCTCTAGACCCGGTCTTATTCCCAAATGCGATTCAAGGAAGTCCGTCGGTGCGTGCCCCGGAGCTCTTCCTTTCGGCTACCTTAAAATGGTATATCGTCATCTTCCGGCATGGGCCCCTGGTCCATGTAAGGTGGCTCCTGGTATCCCGGGTCGTTGCCCTGGAATCCGGAGTTGAATCCACCGCCGGAATTGTAGTTGGAGCCGGAGCTTCCAAAGCCACTGCCTCCGTTGCCGCCACCCTGGGCGCTTCCAAGAAGTTGCATGTTCTCCACTGTTACTTCTACAATGGAGCGCTTTCCTTCCGGGCTATCCCAGCTTCGCTGCGTGAGTCGCCCTTCGACGGCAATCTGCTTTCCTTTCTGACAGTACTGCTGGATGATTTCGGAAAGCCGACCGAAGGCAACACAGTTGATGAAACTGGTTTCCTCCCGTTTGTTACCATCCACTACATAGGTGCGGTTATTGGCAATGCTGAACTTGCAAAAGCTCTTGCCGTTCTGCGTTTGCTTGATTTCCGGATCCCGCACCAATCGACCGATGAGGACCACCCGATTTAAGTCGGATGCCATACTCAGGCCACAGCTTTGATCATAAATTGCAGAAGTCCGCCCTGAATCTTCAGTTCACGGGCTACTTCTTTTACGGACTCAGCAGGCATTTTGCACTGAAACAGATGAAAACTGCCGGTGTTGATGTCCTGACGGGCATAGTTCAGGTTCTTTCGACCCCAGGTTTCCTGGTTGGATACCTGCCCGTTGTATCGTTTGATGATTTCCTGTACGGTGTTCACAGTCTCTTCCACCGATTCGGATTCCTTCAATATAGTAATCAGTTCGTAGTTCTTCATTTTGGCCCTTTTCCGGTAAAGGATACCATACGGGACAGAGCAGCGTAGCTGTCAAGTAGAAGGTGCGCAGTTCGTATCTGAGAGAGGAAACCGACTCCATGCGTCGGCGGCGGATGATTCCGCGCCGATATCAAGCTCCGGGAGAGAGGGATCCCTGTTTCCGGCCACTCTGGAGGCCGGGGCCGGGGTTGCGGAAGTTCGCATAATCCCCGCTCCGGCGCTTTAACCCGAACCTCGCGGAGCCGGAGATCCTGGCCGGCCGGGTAGTTCGCATAACCCCCGCTCCGGCGCTTTAACCCGAACCTCGCGGAGCCGGACGCCAGGACGGGGTCGCTGCACCCGAACCGACTCGGCAGGGCATCCGGACTCTATTTCTGCAAGTGATCTGCGGGAATCGCCTGCTGCATTTTCTGACCGAACATACTGAATTCCACGAGAACGCAGCCGTCGGGCAAAGTATGTTCATGCCTTTCAGGGGCCGGAAGCTCGTTGCCCCAGCGATCCTCTTTTGTTTCGAGGGAGTACTTTCCAGAAGTCTGAACAACTACGCCATCAAAGCCCGAAAAAGGCCCCTGGCAGATTCGGACGGGGTCACCGATTTTCATCGGTGGATGACGTATTGTCCGGCGTACCGGTGCAAGCGATAACCAGGCAAAACGAGGCCGAGAGGGTTCGGCGTTCCAGGGCCATGGGACTCATTGTTGTGCCATTGCCCGGGATTTGCCGCTGATTTTCTGGCGGTGGAGGAAGCTTCGCGCTGGTGCTGCACAGGAGGACCGAGAGCGACCCGGCAACGAAGCAATTAACCGAACCGTAAGCAGGCTCCGCGTTCTGATCATTTTGCCTGGCAGCAGATTTTTCCGGCACAGTGTTTTTCTATAGGCACCTCCAGACCGGGCAATTGCACACGGGAAGGCAGATTTTGAACAGAGATTCTTGCCCTTAGCAGCCGAAGCGGCTAAGGGACCAGACCGCACGCGGTGGGCGGTGGGTGGAGCGCGCGGGTTAAGACATCACTTCGGCTGCTTACTATCCTGATACATCTTCTGATACTTTTCCGGGATATTGGCTTCAATATACTTCTGAAATTCTTCGAAGTTCATGCCTTCTGTTTCTTTGCTGATTCGGTCGCGGATTTCTCGTATGCTGGCCACCGCATCAAAGTCTTTTTCCAGCTTATTTGCCATAGGACAGCCGTCTATTTTCCGGACTTTCCCTTCGAGCTGCCCTGGGGCACTACCTTGATGTTTGGACGCGCAATAGTAGGTGGATCCTTCACGCCGCCCTGGCGAATCTTGCCTTCTTCAAGGGGCTCACGGACATTAACGTGGTTTGCGATTTGTTTTTTTGCTTCGGACATTGGGAGCACCTCGAGTTTCAGAATGCTGAACCGATGGCGGGCTGACAACAGGAATTTCCAGACTTAAATCATCTGGCTGACGGGCAAAATATAGGAAAGGCACGTTATACAGGTGGTTTCCCGAATCATTTGAATAGACCTGAACATCTTTCATTATGAGTTCTCGTTGCTTTTCGGAGTCCGAGTAGACCGAGACTGTGCCATAGTAAATCAAATCGAGTCTGTGGTCACGAACGAGAACCCAGCTAAAACTGGGACTCTCAACATTATGGAAGAAAGACCAGACATCCTCATCACCAAAATGCCGAGTTACTTTGAGCTTTTGCCCGACGCGGTTAATCCACTTATGGGTATGAATGTAGGTCGCAATAAACGAGATAATCACCCCGGTGGCTGCTGCTCCAAACACCTCGGTCGGATTAAGCTTCTGCTCCTCGTCCAGCAATACATCAAAGAAGACGAAATCCGGAATACCCGAAAAGACCAGAGATAGAAGCCAGATGAAGATTCCATACAGCCCATAGCTGAAGACAGCAAAAACGATGATCTCCAGGTAGTCTTCCCAGTCCTTCCGGGGGTTACGACCACGCAAGAGCCTGAACAGAGAACTCGCAATAATTCCAGGAAGAAGCAGAAAGATAATGCGAATTAGAAAGCCTGTTACACTCATAGAATTCTCGCCACAAATGAAATACGCATCCCCTCAGTCAAATAGCCGTCTGACGTCCCCCGGATGGACCAATGCGCCGGAGGCCACGGATGGCCCGGAGGTGCCTGACCCGGCCTTTCCAGCTGATCCAGCACAGACTTCTCCCCTTTCTTCGCCTTCTTCAATTTCTCTTCCAGTAGAGAGATCACGTTTCTTGTAGCGAGCAGTTGCCCCTTTAGCTTTTCCAATTTCTTACGATCCTTCTGCGTAAGCTGTACGGATGAATCCGCCGCGCGGGATTGGCCTGGTTCGATCTTGCCTTTACCAGAAGCAGTCGGAGACTTCTGCTTTTTCTTTAGATCGGATACCAGGCGTTTGGCCGTACCTTCCGTTATCTGAACTCTGGACTTCTTCTGGATTTCCTCTGCAAGAGAGCTTCCCCCCTGAAGCAGTTCATTGAACTTCTTGGATGCCTGTCTGTGATCGGAGCCCGGGTTTTCACGGTTCATTGAACCTTGATTCTTTCCCCGGCGGCCGGATCCCAGGGGCCAGATGGGTCGATGACCGGCGTTGCGGGCGGGTCCTTTCTGAACCCGGGCTGGTTTCGCCTTAGATCCTCCTCCACGCCTTAGCCCGAACTCCGGGGAGCCACATCCCCCGGTTCGTATAATGTCCCACACTATGCTTTAAGCAGAAGCGCGCGCCATTGAAGGATCTATCCCAGGAGGATCTGGGAAACCTTGTGGATTTGAACTACAATCATATAGGCCGCTACGAGCGCGGGTCCAACTACCAGGCGGCAGTATATTCAGAGAATTGCGAAGCAATTTCACCGTTTTCCCGGCCTTCGGCACACAAGCTCAGGGCCATGGCGGATGCCCTGGGCGTTACTACCGATTATCCGCTCGGTGGATCCGAGGACAATTCGCTCAAGGCTGATATCGACGATGTCCACGGAGGGCCGCCCCACAAGGATGTGGCAGTGTCCCGGAGACCATGGATGGTCGAAAGGGAGCAAGTGTCGCGGGCGCCGTGGATGCCGAACAAGGATGTTCCAATGTCGACGAAGACAGGGTGTCGAGAGCCGACGGGCGCGGAGCGACGGACCAGGAGCTACTGGATATGTTTCGCCAGGTCCAGAAGCTACCGGAGGACAAGAAGCGGTCCGTAAAGGATTTTCTGGAAGCGTATCTGTTTCGCGAAAGGGTGCGAGAGGATATGACCTGCCCCCTTTTTCCGTACAGTTTCAAATGTTAGTTTCGGGCACCTGATTTTCTGTTTCGAATAGCTCTCTGAATCTACTGGGCGTCAAGTATTTCAGTGAACTATGCGGTCTTGTTGTATTGAACTCCTGGCGATACCTATCGAGTTCTCTTTGAAGTTCGAATCGATCAGCAAACCAGTTCCAGTTCAATAGTTCCTTTCGCAGCTTGCCATGAAAGCTTTCAACGAACCCGTTCTGCATAGGCTTACCCGGCTGAATGAAAGCCATTTCACAATTGTTGCTTTTTGCCCACTTACCAAATTCGGCCGATCGGAACTCGGGACCGTTGTCCATCACGATCTGTTCTGGCAGCTGTGTTTCCCGGGCAAGTTCATCCAGAAAACGAACAATTCTAACAGCAGGAAGAGAAGTATCTCCGAACAGCGCCTTGACTTCTTTTGTGAAAATGTCGACTATGCTGAGGATTCTTACCTTCCTGCCATTCATCAACGATTGGCTTACGATATCCATGGCCCAGGTATGGTCCGGTTTACCTGGCTTCGCCAATGGTCTCCGAGGCCCGTGGTAAGGCTTTTTCTTGAATCTTTGGCGTAATTGTAGGCCTTTTTCCGCATAGATCCGGTAGAATCGTTTATGGTTTACCGTCCAGTTACGATTTCGCAGAAATCCATGCAGCATGCGGTATCCATTCGAGCGATTCCGGTAAGCGAGGATTCCTATCGCACGAGCCAGGTGCCTGTTTCGGTTTGTGCCTTTGTAATAGCAGGTCGAGCGCGAGATTTTCACAATTCGGGCAGCGAAGGCCGTTTTAAATCCGGCCTCTTTGAGAATGCGAGCTGCTTCCCGTCTTCTCGACCTGCTCAGAACTTTTTTTCGAGTAGAAGCTTGATGTCGTCGATTTCCAGAGCCTGGTTTGCCACCAGTTTCTTCAAACGCGCATTCTCATCCTCAAGGGCTCGGAGCTTCTTCATGTCGCTGAGTTCCATTCCGCTGAATTTAGACTTCCAGCGATAGAAGGTCTGTTCGCTCATCCCATGCTTCCGGGCCAGCTCCTTGACCGGCGTTCCTGCATCCGCTTCCTTCAAAATTTTGAAGATCTGCTCCTCGGTAAACCTTCGATTGGCCATATCCTTTCCTCCTGGATTTGGGCCGAAAGTCTAACATTTAATGTGTCCGAATTCAGGGGGCAAGGTCAATAGTAAATCGAATAACCGTTCCTCACTGCGCGCATTGCCTCATCGGAACTGCCGGCTCCAAAATGCTCACGTTGGGCAATATCAACCAAGACAACATTAGGATACTTTTGCTGCAATTGCTCCGCAGTCATTCCCGTGGAATTTAGAATTGCCTGGCTTCTACCCTGCGGCGTCCGATCTCCTCCAGCCCTTTTGATGGCGAGAATGCTTTCACGGACCGCCATCTGTTCAAATCCGGACGGATCCCCGATGGCCGGCACCGGGGGCACACTCAGGTCATTATCAAAGTTTCGGTCACCTTGTATGTTCGCAATAATGACAAGCTGGCCGCTCTCCGCAAGACGCTCGATGTTCTCACCGACCAAGTCGGCACGCGGAGCAATGGCGACTCGAGCATCCCATTCTTGACCATCAGCTGCCCGGTCTGTTAGCATCACTGTGTCGGCGCCCATGCTAAAGCCAGCCAATAATTTTACCGTCTTCGGATTTTGATGCGGTGCATTCTGTGCCGCCGTTGGCCCTTCAGGCAAAGCATTTCCGTCCTCTGAGAACTCTACATCGGGTAGAACAATAGGAATTTCCGCCGGATCATCTGAATAGAGTCCTACAACTGTTTGAGCCAAACGCCTTACATCCTCTGGTTGGCCACCAATGTAATCCCCGAATCCGTATCCATGGATCGCGACGCAGTCATTATGAACTAGCACTTCATCTGTCCCCACATAGTACGTATGGGCCTCTGCAACTTCGAAATTATAGACCGTCTCAGACCTTTCAACCACTGTCACGCTTTTGATCACTGCTGGCTGGTCAGTGCGCTCCCGACTCACCACGTCCAGGCTAACCGCTGCAGGGCTGGCGTTGGCTTGAGTCAGCAACATTCCGGTTTGGAGCTCCTGGGCCGGTGTCCAGCCCGCTCCCGACACATAGAAGGAGTGCTCCCTCGTAGTTTCAATCACAGAACCGTTTGTATACTCCAGACGTACGATCTCTTTCGTTTGCTTCTTGAAGGTACGGACGACTTTATTGTATTCAACCGTTTGCGTCTCCTCATTCCAGGAAAGAACTTCATCGCCGATCTCGATTTCTTCGATCGGGCGGTATCCTTCGCGGGTTTTTACAAGTGTCCCCGCTACGAAGCAGACTCGGACCTTGAATCACGCGCGCACCCGCTACCCTACATCCCGCCGCTGGAGAAATCCAGCATATTGTTGATTCGAATGTTTCGATCCAATTCCGCTTCCGCGGCAGCTCGGGCCAGATGACGGTCCACAGCCCGCAAAACCTTCTTATATGCCTGGATAATGCGAAACTGCTTTTCGTAGGGTATGGGATCGTCGGCCTTGTGTAGTTGAATCTGCTCCTGAGGCTCTACGCCCATGTTCGGCAGAGGTATTCCATCCCAGCCCAGATAGTCAGGTTTCTGGGAAGCCGGATAAGAGTAGTAAGTAACCGTTACCTCGCTGTTATTCAGAAGATCCACATCAGCGCCCGGGGGCTTGTTCAAGGCCTGGGCCAGATCCACCGGATTGGGATGTTCGATTCGGCGGATTTCCCGGGTATGCTCGGTACCGGTGTAATTTATTCTATAGAACTGCACAATCATCCGTTGCAGACCCTGGGAGATATCATCTGGATTCTTCGGGTACAGAAATACGTGCGCTTCATAGAGATAGATGTTCGGGAAGATATCGGTGCTAAAGCTCAGTCCATGTCGCAATCGCATTCGGTAGAATCGTTTCCCTTGCTGATCCAGAGCAGAAACAAATTCGGTGCGAGCGGTTTGATCGGTAAGCACCTCGGCCGACTTCGGATAGGGTTCCGCTTTTCCGAGAGCCGCCACCGTGGCCAGGTTTCGAGTAATTCGGCCGTGGAGATTGTCGATTTCGATATCGCCGAATCCGCTTTCCCGGTTCTTTTGGCGAATCTCCTTTTCCACCAGGTTGAGCTGATCGGGACCAATAGCATGCGCAGGACCCACAAGTAGCCAGAGTAGCAACAGCGCCTGGGTTACGGCCACAACCATGGCAAATATCCGGATCAGGCTCACCGATTTTAATTGTCTGACTCTCATCGTAATTATGCTCCCGGTAGATTCACTCCACCATTCAGATTCAGCGTAAGCGAGAACTTTGCTGGTCGCAGACTCTCCTGGCGTTGGTCCATGCGCCACGCTGATCGGTACCCTGTTTTTCTCAGCGGGTTTTCCGTATTTATGTATCGAACCTCCAGTACCCGGATCTTTAAGGGTGGCCGGTCAATTCAAGATCCGGGGCTGCTTCCTGAGCAGGGCCTCCTGATCAAGATAAACCACCCGCCGAATCTTTTCCATTGCATACCCGGCGCGTCCAGTGTCTCTGAAGCCGCTTCGGCTTACCCGTTCTTTTTTCCGCAGGAAACGATTCGAATTGACCCATCCGGGCCGGAACGTTTAATCTAGGAGAATGCGATTTCTGGCTCTGGCTGCCTGGATTCTGTTCGCCTTTTCCTTCTTACTGGCGGCACGCTGGCCCACCCTCGCCCGTTGGCTCGGTGGGCTTTCCCGGCAGCATCGAATCCACCACTGGGCGGGTCTGCTCACCGGTGCTCTTGCATTGCTCCATACGGTGCATGAGATCCGGAAGGATCCGGAGGTGGCCTTCTATTTTGAGGATCCTTTCCTTCTGCTGGGCTGGGTGGCGTTGATCTTTCTACTCCTGATGCTGGGCATGTCCTTTCTAAAAAAGATCCATCATCGTAACTGGATTCTGCTGCACTGGATTTCCGTACTGGCCTTCCTTGCGGCCCTTCTGCATAGCTGGCTATTCCTTCACCAGGGTCTATGGCACAGGCTTCTATTTGCCGCCGGATTGGCCCTGGCTTTTCTGTCTGTGGGATTGATACTCTATTATCGCTGGAAAAGCCAAACCTGGATTGTGGACCGGGTTGTAGTGGTGGGCAGCGGCCTCTACGAAATCTTGCTCAAACCAACTCGAAGAAATCCCATTACCTTTCCGGCAGGTTCCCTGATTTATGCACGACTGGGGACTCATTTCAGCCATAACTGGCATCCCTTCTCGGTGGCTTCCTGTGCCATGAGTCCAGAGATCCATCTGCTCGTGAAGAATGCCGGGCTGGATACTTCGCATTTAATGGATCTGGCCCGCGGCCAGTCTGTGCAGCTACAGGGACCCTTCTCCGAGTTTGAAATCAGCCAGAAAGCGCAGCTCTGGATTGCTGCCGGAGCAGGCATCGCTCCCTTCCTGGGTATGGCCCGCTGCTTCGATTATCAGAAGGTGGGCAATGTGGAATTGATCTTCTTTGAGCCGGAGCCTCAGCCCGCTCTGGAAGCGGAACTGGATCGGCTGGCTTCCCTGCATCCGGCTTTTCGCTGGAAAGCCAGTTACGGAAAATCCGCCGATCTGGCCATCATCGATTCTGCTGTGGGCAACCCGGAAGCCCCTTCCAGCGATAAGTTCAGTACCGATGCGGAGCGTCAAATACTGGTCTGCGGCTCCCCCGCTTTTATGAAATTGATTCGGAAACGTTTAATCAAGAACGGGCAAAAGGCGTCCAACATATATACGGAGGAATTCACACCATGGTAAAGAATAACCTTTCTTCCATCCGCAGCGCCCCCGGGGATTCGAGGCTCATAAACCGTCTGGTCATTCTGGCTCTGGCGGCCCTCTTCGCGCTCGCTACCCCTTTGCGCGCGGACTCCGGAACAATTGGCATGGAGGAACTGAAAAAGCATTCCACGCCTTCCAGTTGCTGGATCGCCATCGACGGAGTGGTGTATGATATTACGGATTATCTGGCCGAGCATGCGAGCCAACACCAATTCAGCCTGGATCCCTTTTGCGGCACCGATGCTACGTCGGGATGGAACAACAAGAACAATACCGGGAAGTCCCATAGCCGCAAGGCTTCCATTCAGCTAAAGCGCTACAGATTAGGAACGCTGAAAAATGCCGACTGAATAACCAGGCTTCTAATGCACTTGCCTTTCGGATGCGAAGGGGACTTTTTCTAATCTACACTCCCCCTGGCAGGGCCGACGGCCACCAGCCAGAGTCCTCCTCTCCTGGATGCCCGAAGAGGCTTTCGGAGCCGTCAACAGACGTTTACCTGACCGTCAGGAAGCGCTCGGCGGCTCTTCCTTGAGATAGCGGTTCAGAAGTCTTCTTTCCAGTCCTTCCATCTGGCGAGCGTCTTTTTCGGAAGTTTCATGATCGTATCCCAGTAAATGGAACAATCCATGAATACTGAGAATCAAAAGCTCCCTGTCCGCACTATGTCCTTTTTCTCTGGCCTGACGCATGCACTGGGTCCTGGAGATGACGATATCTCCCAACATCAACTGCCCCGCATCCGGAAACTCCATGCCTTCTACCTGCGAGAAGCTCAAGACATCCGTCGTCCTATCCTTGCCTCGAAAATCCCGATTCAGAGTCTGCATTTGCTGATCGGAAACCACACTATAGGACAGAATCACCGGACGGCGGATTTTTCGGGTTTCCTTTAAAAGAGCAACGAGGCGGCGCAGAGTTTGCAAGATTTCGGGGCCCGTCGGAAAATCCGCCGGCGGTTTTCCGGGCAGATTGCGAAACAGGATTTCATCTGCATCCAATGATTGCCCTTCACGGATTTTCGCATCTGCGCGAAGCTGTACTTTGCCGGCCTTCATGCTCGAGAACTGAATTGCAGAAGCGAAACCTATTTGCCTTTCTTGCTCGCTGAGGAGTTTCCAGAACTACGGGAAGAACTTCTTTTGGCTGAACCGCTTCCAGCAGTATTGGCCTTTGCGGTGCGGCTTCGACCCTTCGCATTTCTCTGGGATTCCAGTTTATGGGTGTCCTGAGCGTTAGGATACTTGGGCCGAAAATGATAGGAACTTTGCAGCACCTCTTTGAAGGCCTGCTTCACCACGTTTAGATCGCCCAGGGTCAGTCCGGACTCGTCCAGTTGATTCTCGCTCATCTTGATGTTGATGATTTTCTGGATAAGGTTATCCAACGCCGACTCGCTGTAATCGTCCAGGCTACGACTGGCCGCCTCCAGGGAATCGGCAATCATAACAATGCCGGTTTCTTTGGAGCGAGGCCTGGGCCCGGGGTAGCGAAAGTCATCCCGATTTACCTTGCGCTTCATCTTCTCCGGCGCCTTGTGATAGAAAAAGGACATGGTAGATGTTCCATGATGTTCCGGGATGAAGCTAATCACTTCTCGGGGTAGCCTGGCTCGCCGGGCCATTTCAATACCGTCAAGAACGTGATCTATAATCACCTTGGCGGCTTTCTGAGGATTGTTCTTATCGATATTCTCTTCTCGCGGAATCAGATGCTGGTTTTCCACGAAGAAGCCGGCTCGTTTCATTTTTCCGATGTCATGGTAATACACGCCGGTGCGCACAAGCATTGTATTGAGCCCCAGTCTTTCGCAGGCCTTTTCCGCCAGGGCCGCAACCATAAGCGTATGGGTCCAGGTAGAAGGCGCTCGTCGAAACAACTCCTGCAGTAGATGATTGGAGGAGTCCGCAAGCTCAATCAACTTGAACCTGGTGGGCACGTTGAACAAGGTTTCAAATAAAGGGAGCACTGCCATGGCCAGTATGGTGGCGAAACCGGAGGCCATCTGCATCCTGAGCGCCTTCAGGAAACCAAGCGAAAACAGAGTGGACTCTTCGCCAGAGCTAAGGATTGGCTTCTGACTGTAAAGATACCCGGCAATAACGATGATGCTACCTACAACGGCGATGGTAAGACCGGTAGTAATGAAATGCAGTCGATTCTTGATTCGGGATCCAAGGATGCCGGCCAGAAGAGCGCTGGAAAAAGCGATGAGCAAGGAATTTCCGTCGTAGTTGCTGGCAATGAATACAAGAAATCCCAGATAGCATCCCACGATAAGGGCCAGAATCTCGCCGAAAATGAGCGCTATCAGGACGACAAAGAAGCCAATCGGAATGTAACTTCCAAAGAAGTAGGTTAGTTCCAACCGGGCGGGCTCTTCATGCCAGTGGTTCAGGATAAAGAACAGCCATAATCCAAAAGCCCATACTACCAGGTAGAGCATCAGATTTCCCGATACATCGTCCAGCTTGTGCCGGGCAAAACGCATGGACAGATACAGAAGCAGTCCAACCAGAAGCACTTGCTGTATAAAAAGAGCCGCCACACGACCGATCCGATCCCTGTTTACCGCCTGGTTATAGAACTCCAGGGCCCGGTATTTTTCCCGGGTGATCACATCCCCTTTTTGTACCAGAACCTCGCCTTTTTTTAGCCTGTACAGCGGCGGCTTCACGTCGCTGGCGGCCTCGGCCCTTGCTTTTTCGGTGGCTTCCGGATCAAAGCGAGCCGGCTCCATATAGTAGAGATAATGCACGGCAAGCTGAACCAGGGCTTCCCGAAAGGTCCCGCCAGGACTCTGTAGCTTTCGGGAGGCAATCTCCCGGATCACGCCAAGGACGTTGGTAGACACCAGCAAATTGCGGCGAATCACTCGGTCGGACGGCAGGCTACTCTCCGTGGGAGCGCTCCCTGGCTGGATATCCCGCACCACAACCAGGCTCCCTTTGAAGTCTCCGCTTTCGGGATACTCATGAAGTATTACAAACTCCTGGTAGGCCAGGTTAGCCAGTTGCTGAAGTTCTTTACGAACATATTCCGATCGGTAAGCAAGTATGGTTTCCCATTGCTGCCTGGTCAGCCCGGCCAAGCGCCAGATACGAACGTCGCCCCGAACACAGGCCCGCCTTTCGTTGAAATTCGCATATTCGAAGCGGCATCGCTTCACTGCCTGCATATCCGATTCCAGGCTTTCCCGGAAAGAACCTTCTGGTCCCAGAATAGCAAGATCCCGTTCAAAATGCAGCGGAGCATTCTTGCGCGCATCTTCCTGAGCAAGCTTGTACTGCTCTTCCAGGGTGAACTGAATATCGGTGGTAGCCAGCACCGTTTCCGGGGCAGGCTTGCCAGCCGCGAAAGATCCGTCGGGTCCCAATCGCAGTTCCTTCTTGATCAAGACCGGATACGATAGCACAAGAGTGAGTATGATAACGGTGAGTCCCAGCAAAGCCAGTTGTAGCTTTCGCACGAAATTGGCCGGCCTGGAGGCAGTCAAAAAGTCGGACAGCTTCACCAGCCATCCCTGGAATATGGAGCGAATGGAAAACACAGTTACTGCCGTGCCTCCTCTTGTTCGAATGCAGCCACGATCTTTTCTACGATCGGATTTCGCACGATGTCTTCTTTGCCGAATCGAATTACCGAGACTCCGGAAACGTTCTCCAGTATCTTCACCGCTTTGAGCAGGCCGCTCTTTCCGGGATTCAGATCGACCTGGGTTTCGTCGCCGCCAAGGCACATGAAGGAATTTCTTCCCAGTCGAGTCAGAAACATTTTCAGCTGCGCCAGGGTACAGTTCTGCGCCTCATCCAGCACCACCATGGCCTGATTCAAAGTTCTTCCTCGCATATAAGCCAGAGGAGCAATTTCAATCTTACGGGCCGCAATCATGCTATGAACCTTTTCCATACCCATGCATTCGTAAAGCGCATCGTAAACAGGTCTAAGGTAGGGATCCACTTTTTGATTTAGATCACCGGGCAAAAAACCCAGACTCTCCCCGGCTTCTACGGCGGGACGAGTGAGTATGATTCGATCCACCTCCCCGTTCAGCAACTTTCGGCAGGCGGTGACTATGGCCAGAAAGGTCTTTCCAGTGCCCGCGGGTCCGAGACAGATTGTTACCGGATTACTTTGTATCGATTCCAGATACGCCGCCTGGCGATGGGTTCTGGGATAGATGGGTTTTCCTCGGGCCGTGACGAAAACCTTCTGGCGAGTACTCTCCAGCGCTTCGGCAGGTTCCACATCGTCATGATCCGTGGGGTAGCGGGTTGCCCTGTCGGTGGCATCGTCGCCGGATGAAGTGGAATCATCTTCCAGGTAGGTTACGGAGTCGTCGTTTTGAACGGCGCCGTTCTGTTCTTTTTTCTGCAGCATAGAGTAGATGTATTTTATGTCGAATTCTTCAATCCCGTGCCTGGGCCGGTGCTCGTAATCTCTGGCAATCCTGTCAAACAGGCGGGTAGCCAGGTCAACAGTAGCATCCTCTCTGCCCTGGATTACGAAGCTATTGCCCCTTGGTATTAATCTGACGGACAGAATGCTTTCCAGAGCCGGAATATTGGCGTCTGCTATACCGCAGAGAGAACGAAATAAATCCGGATTCTGGAATTGAAAACGGGTCTCCATACTCAAACGGGAAACCCCTTGCTGCCATCTGGGAAATTCTGCAGGACCATGCAATCGATGGACTCAGTGAAAGTCGCCCCCAACAATCCGGCAAGAGATTTTCCTTCATTAAATGGAGGCGTAATGACAGCAAATGGAGGCGTAATGACAGCCATAAGGGGAAGGGTTCCGGTAAAACACTGTTTCTCCAGAAAACGAGAGGCCCGGCAACGCTTCTCGGACGGATTCAGCCATTAAGGCCGCCCAATCTATGAACGGCCCGGCAAATACCTGGGCGCCTGCCTGGACCGATTCAGGATCCGGATCCGCCAGCCAGGGAGCGCAAGCGCAGCTCTTGAAGCTGTTTGATTTCCACAGTGGAAGGAGAATCGCTCATGAGGCATGTGCCTCGCTGCGTCTTGGGAAAAGCGATTACATCTCGAATGGAGTCTCTATCCATGAAGAGCATCATCACTCGATCCAGACCAAAAGCAATACCGCCATGCGGAGGCGCGCCAAACCGCAGGGCGTTCAGCAAAAATCCGAAGCGGTCTTCGGCATCTTCCTTTGAAATACCCAGGGCATTGAGTACGGTCATTTGCGCTTCAAACCTGTGGATACGGATGGAACCGCCGCCTACTTCGCTTCCGTTGATTACCAGGTCATAGGCCCGGCTCCGAATCTTGTCGCCCTCTTTCTGGAATCGATCGGCATCTTCCAGGATTGGCATATCTTCGTCCACGGGAGCGGTGAATGGATGGTGCACGCTGTAGAGCTCACCGTTTTCGTCTCGATCGAATAGCGGGAAGTCGGTTATCCAGGTTACCGCGTAGGTGTTTTCGGGAATCATTCCCAGTTGCTTCGCCAGACGAAGACGAAGAGCGCCCAGGGTCGCATGTACAATGTATTCTTTGTCGGCCCCGAACAAAATCAAATCCCCTTCTTTTGAGCCCGTGGCTTTTGCCAGCTCTTCCAGTTGTTCGGGCTCGAAGAACTTCGAAATAACAGATTTCAAGCCTTCCTTTTCATGCTTCAGCCAGGCAAGACCTCCGGCACGAAAATCGGTTTGTACCCAGTGGGTAAGTTCATCGATGTCTTTTCTGGAAAGTTTCGCTCCGCCAGGAACGCACAGGGCTTTTACTCTACCGCCAGCTTCCAGGGCTTTTTTGAATACCCCGAAGTTGGAACGAAGGGCAATGTCGGCCACATCCACCAGCTTCATTTCAAAGCGAAGATCCGGCCGGTCAGACCCATAGTCCTCCATGGCCTGATGATAGCTCATGCGCGCGAAAGGAGTTTTTAGTTCTACATTAAACACTTTCTTGAGTACGTTAGCCCATAGACCTTCCAGCTCATCCATGACCATGTTTTCGTCTACGAAGCTAAGCTCCATATCGAGCTGGGTAAACTCCGGCTGACGATCGGCGCGGAAGTCTTCGTCCCTGAAGCATTTCACGATCTGAAAATACCTTTCCAGACCGCCCACCATCAGAAGCTGCTTGAAGATCTGCGGCGACTGGGGTAATGCATAAAATTTGCCGGGAGCCATTCGAGCGGGAACCAGAAAGTCCCGGGCGCCTTCCGGAGTGGACTTGTTGAGCACCGGAGTTTCCACTTCGAGATAGTTTTTTTCCTCGAGATAGGCCCGAATAGCCTGGTTCAATTTGGAACGCATAACCATGGCATCCCGCAGTTCCTCGCGGCGCATATCCAGGTAGCGAAACTTGAGCCGAGTTTCTTCGCCCACATCGGCGTATTCGTCCAGAGGGAAAGGAAGCACCTGCGATTTACTCAGGATATCGAAGTCCTGTACCAGGATCTCTACTTCACCGGTTTTCAGATTGGGATTAATGGCTTCTTTGTCTCGTAATCTTACGCGGCCACGCACAGCGAGCACAAACTCGCTTCTAATGGTGGAAGCCAGATCAAATTGATCCTGGATTTCCGAGCGATCAAAGACCAGCTGAACAATGCCGGACCGATCCCTGAGGTCGATGAATATCAATCCTCCCTGGTCCCGGTAACGAAATACCCATCCCAGAACGTAAATCTCGGTTCCATCCTGGCCTTTGTTCACATCGGCGCAATGATTGCGCTCCCGATAGGCCTGATCTATCCAGCTTGCTCCCATATGGTCTCATTTCTGTAACGGTACGTGCAGGCGAGTAGAAAAATCGTTCACCCGGTGAAGGGTTGTTCTAAACCGGTCTCATGACAGTAATGCTGCCTTCTGCCAGAGACTGGGCCCGCTACGGGACTGTCCGGACAAATCGGATTCGCTTCTACTTGGCGGTGGCTCTCCTTCCGCTGCTTCTGATCCATTGTCAGGAGACGCCGGAAGAAACCATACTCAGACTGGAGCAGCAGATACAGGCCGGCCGATTCAAGGAGTCCCGTTCCGAAATCCAGGAATTGATAAATCAGACCAACGAATCCAACTCACTCACTCTCTCTGAAAAAAAAGCGGACCGGGTATTTGCCGTCAGCCTGGACCATACAGCCTTTGCCTGGTACGAAAACGGAAAGCTCACCTATCGCACTCTGGGAATCGTCAAAGAAGTAGGTCTTCCGCAGAAGCCCGACCAGATCATACTCTCCTATTCCGGCAAAACGGCGCTGGCCGAATACAGAAACCGCCCGGGTAGCGAAGGGCAGTGCAGCTATGATTTGATCCAGATTATCCAGGGCCAGGTACAACCGGACATTTTACAGACGGACTGCGAGAACCAACCGGCGCTTACCGACACCGGCGATATTGTATACTTCTCCGACGGGAAACATCTGTTCATGAAGGAGACCACCGAGGGCAAAAAGGCCATGGTGGCTGCCAGCGGAGCTTTCAAGGAGAAATTCAAGAAGGTGCAGAACCGGTTTCACATTACAAGCCTGCCCTCCGGCTCTATCTGGATCTTCTTTGGCGAAGCCGGATACTATAATCTCTATTATTACACGGGCACCGGACGACCGGATTTGATTATGGAAGGTGTGGCCAGTCCACGGCTCTTTGGTTCCGTTCCCCGGGATTTCCTCCAGGGCGATGGCAGCGAACAGCTGCAGGCGGAGAGTTTATTTTCCGGGGACCCTGCTGTGTTTTTCTATACGGGAGCGGCGGGCAACTACAAGCTACAGATGATGAATCTACCGGACAAAAAGGGACCGGAGTTCAATGTGGGAATCCGCGATGATATGTATTATGTCGCCGAAAAAGAGCAATTCCTTCTCGAGCGGAAGGGATTCTTGAGCTTCATGGATCCATCGACCAGAAAATACACGCAACTTCCGCTTGAAGTTCAAAGAATCTTTGTTTACTCGGAAGGTGTGGCGTACGTAGATCCAGAGGGGAAGTTACTACTTAGATCCAGGGGTTTTTCAGATTTCGAAAAAAATCTGTACCGACTCAAAGAAGAAGTGGCCTCCGAAAGTCGATAATCGTACCGATTCGGGGAAAACTATGCGAACTGACAACTATACAAAACTCATCTTATCTGCACTGCTGGCCACGGCTCTGGCCGGAGGTTGCACCAGCGATTCAGAAACCGCCGAAGGCGATCTAATCGGTCCGTTGGTCGGCACCAACGGATACATCACTTTCTTTGCCGAGCTGGACAACGACCAGACTCCCTATTGCGGCGATGCCACTGCGGAGTCGTCGGATTCGGATAGCTCCAGCTCCAGTTCAAGCTCTACAGAGACCGACCGGTTCGATATCGAAAGTTTCTACAGCTTCAAGTATGGCGAGCGGATGATTCTTCGCTATACTTATGATCGCTATAGAACCAAGTATAGCCTGACTCCCATTTCGGCCACCAGTCAGACCTGTCAGACTACTGACGGTATTACCTGCGACGGCGTTGGTCCGCTTACCTGTCAGACATCGGACGGCCTGACTTGCGGACTTTCCAAGACATTCATATTCGTAAGCACCTGGCAGAACATCAACTTCACCGCATCCAGCGGAAGCATTAGCTGGCAGGATGGATTCACTCTTTCTGGCGACAGCAGCACCGTTCAATATGCGGACTTGAAAATGAATCTGGTAAACGATGAAGGAACCATTTTTCGCGGCACGGTTCGTTGTCGCAGCGATCTAAACTAAACTCCATGACTCGAAAACGCCCCACTCTATCGGTAATTCTTCCTACCTACAATGAATCTACCAACCTGCCCATTCTTCTGGGAAATCTGAAGACCACTCTTTCGGAGATTTCCCATGAGATTCTGGTAGTGGACGACAATAGCCCGGATCGTACCTGGGAGATTGCCGAAGAGATTGCGGGGAAGGATGACTCAATACGAGTGATTCGGCGAATTACAGACCGTGGCCTTTCCAGCGCCGTCATTACCGGCATGGAAGTAGCGGAAGGCGAAATCTTTGCCGTTATGGATGCGGATTTGCAGCACGACGAAAACCTTCTGCCCCGCATGGTAAGTACGCTAGAGGAAGGCTACGATCTTGTTGTAGGCTCCCGTGCCGAAGAAGGCGGTAGCTACGGGCAATGGTCGAAACGAAGACGATTCATCAGCTGGGTGGCCACGTTTCTGGCCCGGGTATTTCTGCCCCTGGAAATCAAGGATCCCATGAGCGGTTTCTTTGCCCTGAAGCGGGAAGTCTTCGAAGACTCTGCCAATTTGATCAACCCCCGGGGTTTCAAGATCCTGCTGGAGTTCATTGGCCGAGCTCGTAATCTCAAGATGCGAGAACTGGGTTACCATTTTCGTAACCGACAGCACGGCGAAACCAAGCTAAGCGGTTCGGTGGTCCGCAACTACCTGGTGGCACTTTTCGACCTTCGCTTTGGCAAGTACATATCCACCACGTTTGTGATGTATGTGATCGTCGGCGCCACGGGAATCCTGGTCAACTTCGCGGGCTTCCAACTGGGGGAGTTTCTCAAACTTCCCAAAGTGCATACCGGACTTTCGGACATGCTGGATCCGCTCTGGCTTTCGGTGCCTTTTGGTTACCAGCTAGCCATTCTTTCGAACTATTTGCTCAACAACTATCTGACCTTCTACGAATTGCGGCACAGAGGCTGGGATCTTCTCAAAGGTCTGCTGTACTTTGAGATCATTTCTATACTGGGGCTGCTGGTTCAGGTCAGCGTCTTTCAGCTTCTGGAAACCAATGGATTCATGGAAGGTCTGGTATCCCCCGAGTTCACCAGGTATCCGTCGCTGGCTGCCGGTATTGCTGCCGCCACGGTTAGTAATTACTTCCTGAACCGCAACTTCACCTGGAAGGACTTTCGCTCATGAACGCCTTAATGAGACCCTGGATCGGAAAAAGCAGCCATGGAACGGCCAAAACCAGCAGCTTTATGGCCCTGCTGATTGCCACCATGGCATCAACGCTGATTTCGATCAATTGCGGAACAACGGCAACCATGGCGCCGGCCAGCAAGCCCGCTCCTCGCATCAATCTACATGACATTGCCCTGGAGCCCATGCAGAAATCCTCCGATGGCGTGGGCCGCGTCATCATTCGCAAGGCCAGGGAAGGTCAGGATTATGTTTTGCTGAACCTGAGCTTTCAGGGCGCCGGACTGCACATCGTAGATGCCATCAAGCAAGGACAGATACTCGAACATCGCATTGTTCTAAGAAACTCCAGGGGGGAAATCCTGGGAACCAATCCCATTAACTTCCAGGCAGTCAAAGTAACCCGGACTCGAATTCAAAAGGACGAACAGGAAGTACTGGTTACTGACGAAAACACCACTGTTCCATTTGAAGAGGCGGCAGGTCAGGAAGAGACCGTCAAACGAAGCTATTCCCTGCGGGACTTTGAAGAAACAGATCGCATCCCCCAGTCCATTGTGCTTACCAGGGTTCCGGAGGCAGGAGAGTACATATCTGCCTACGTGGAGCTAACGCTGGTAGATCCGGTGCTGCGAGAACTGTGCACCAACCTGGAAGCCGGCGCCTGTCCTCGTGCGTTGACTATGCCTTTTCGGGAGATTCGTTCGGATAACCAGGACGTAATCCAGGAAATCATCAACCGCTATAAGAACTATGAGAAGGGTCCTTTCCGGTTTTCGCTGAAAAAGACTCCGGAGTACTACCGCAAGTCCATTCAGGAAGAGATAGACAAACTTAACGAAAGAGATACCCACGATCGCTACACCGAGTTCAAGAATCCCGGCGGCAGCAAGTTTGAGGATTACTCCAACGTGGCCCGGACGGGAAGCCGGGTGTTCTATCGCGAATGGCGTCTACTGGGCGAGCCGCGATACTTTCAGGTAGCCCTGGAAAAGGAAGTGGTGGATTCCATCGAAGAGCAAAAAAAGAAAGAGCAGAAGAAAAAGGAACAGAACCTGGAAGGCCGGGACGATATGCTCAAAGATCCGGAAGGCTCCTTCGAAAAAGTGGACGAACCGGAAGGGAACTACTGATACGCTGCGTCCCCGGCAAAGTCTTCACCCTCAGAGGAAGCGAGGATTCCCATCACGAGAGCGCTCCACCGTCGCTTCTCAACAGGCGCAGTCCCCTAAAGTTCCAGCACATCGCCCTGACGAGCCAGGATCAGATCCAGCTTATCCCCGTACTGCTTATTATGCTCCAACGCTTCTTCGAACAGCTTATACGTGGTGAAATCATCATGCGCCGGTTCGTGGTGGGTTAAAGCCAGACGTTTTACTCCCCATTCGATGGCGCAATCTACGGCGATGACCATGGCTGTATGTCCCCAGCCAATCTTTTGCTCGGACTCCTTCAGAGAATACTGAGCATCCATAATCAGTAGATCTGCATCCTTAAAGAATGACTTCTTTTCCTCGATCAAGTCTTCCAGTTCCGGACCATAGAATTCTGTATCGGTGGCAAAGATGAAGGTCTTTCCGTCCCTGTCCACGCGATAGGAGGTGCTTCCGCCGGGATGAATCAGGCTTTCCGTTTGTATGTCAAAGGAACCCACTTTAAAGGCATCGCCCTGCTCGTAGGTGTGGAATGTCTTATCGGACATCATGTCCTGAAAGCTTATGGGAAAGAACTCAAACTGCTGCTGCCGGCTGAATCGCTCTTCGCAGTCCGGAATGCAAGAATGAAAATGAACATGGTTTCCCGGGATGAAGCCTGGCGCAAAAAAGGGCCAGCCCTGGATATGATCCCAGTGGGTGTGCGTCATCAGAACGTGTAGATCGCCCTTCTGGCCCCGGGCCATCATATCGTAGCCCAGACGACGGGCGCCTGTGCCCATGTCGAAGATGAGCTGTTCGTCGCCGCTACGCACCTCCACGCAGGTGGTGTCTCCGCCCACCAGTCCGGCAAGAGGAGGCGACAACCGGGAATACACATCCTCTACCGAAAGATCCGGCTCCTTTTTCCAGATAGAGCTGGCGCTTTTGAGCACATCATGCACTCTGCTCCGATAGTCCCGGGGGTCCAGGGGCGACGGCAAAGAGCCTCTAACTCCCCATAATTTTATTTGCACCGAATCATCCTCATAGAGCATTTATCTCAATACAGGCGTACCCTTTCATTTTCGGCCAGATTCTCTGACCAGGAACGGAAAAAACCAATGTCCACCGCTACATTACAAAAGAAACTATTCCGGATTGCGTCCAGACCAAGAAAATACTTTGAGCATCCGGCCGTAATCCACTGGAAGGAGTTTCGTGCATTATCTGACGATGAACTGTTCGGTGGAACCTGCGAAAAACGGGTTCTGGAGCTGGGTAGTGGCTGGGGCGAGTTTGCGGTTGAGTGGGCCCGTAGCCATCGAGACCAGCAGATTGTGGCCATGGAGATCAAGCCTGAAAGAGTAGTCTCAACCTTGAAGAAAGCGGATAAGCTGGGACTGGACAACCTGCGGATCCTGCCTGTAAACTTTTCCTGGTTTCTCACCGAACTCTTTCATCCAAACACATTTGACATTATGTTTGTTAACTTTCCGGATCCCTGGCCCAAGAAACGGCACTGGAAACATAGACTGATTCAGGCGGATTTTCCGCAAAAGGCCTATCAACTGATGCGCGGAAACGGTCTGCTCCACATTGCAACCGATCATGGTCCTTATAGCAGACGAATTCTGCAGAGATTCCGGCAATATCCCGATCTATGGAAAAGCAGGATGGCAGAACCTGGTTACAGCCTGGTTCGCCCGGAAGGAATACCGGAAACCAGATTCGAAAGGATTCAGAGCGGTATGGGATTTCAGCCAAGATTCATGCAATGGGAGCGTATTCATGAATAACTCAGAAACAGAAAGCCAGGCGGCTGGCGGTCGCAGGATTAGTCGACAAACCGTAGAGACTTTGCTGGAGCAGAACCGAAGAATGCGCGAACTTCTGGAGAGCTGGCCTGCGCGAAAGATTATGATGGGCTTTGAAAAGGACTGGAACGACCGCCGGACGCGCTTCCTGGAAAACAATCCTCCTGTAAGCCTGGAGTCTCCCCACGAATGATCCCATTTCTTTTTCTTCTGTTTCTGGCAGCCCTCTCTCTCACAACGCCCGGTCACCTGGGATTCGGTTTAAAGCACTACCACGGTCATGGCGCGCTCATTCTCATGCTGCTACCGCTGGTATTTCCGTTCGAACCCTATCTGCGGCACCTGCCATTTGTAAAGAAGCTGGAAAGCCTCACGGCCAGTCCCTACCCGCACCGCTTCCCGTTTACACGGCCGACCTTGCGAAGCCTGCTCTGGACTCCTGTACTGGGCCCCCTGCTCTTCTATTTTCTATGGGTGATCCGCATGCGACGGTTTTTGCCGCCTCCGGAAGGTCTGGGCGACAGCCTGCTTCTGCTGGAGCATTTGCCGGCTCATGCGATTCAGCTCGGGTATCTGGGAACGTTCGATGAAATCCTGGCCCTGTTCTGGCGGTCGCGAGCCTTTCTATGGCTGAACCAGGCCACCGGCATGTCTGCGGCCGACTCCATTGGCCTGATCAGCTGCCTGGCCGGAACTCTGCATGGCCTTGCCATATTTCTAATCACCGATCGCCTCAGATGGAACCGACGATTGGCGGCCTTCGCGCTCCTGTTCTTTGTGCCCGCTCTGCAACTCTATGCAGGCTACGTGGAGAACTACAGCTTCGCATCCTTCTTTCTTTTTCTTACTGTTGTAACCGGAATCGTACAGCTGGAACGCTGGAAGGCACACCGACCCGTATATCCGGAGATTCCGGCGTTCTTTGCCGCTCTGGGCGCCGCCCATCATATGATTCTGGTTTTTTCGCTTCCGGCATTGGTCTTTCTGGTCATTGTTCTCTCTGTGCGGTCCGGTAAACCCGACTGGCAGGCCTTTCTGAAACTATCGTTGCGAGCCAGCGCGGTGGCCCTGGTTACACTTGGAATTGTCTGGTATTATTTCTTCTTTGTCATCGCAAACCCCATTGAGCTACATAAATCCTTCGCCTTCAGGCCGGCCATTTATCCGCTAAGCCGACTGATTTCGATTCATCATCTAAAGGAAGGATTGAACGTAGCCGTTCTGGTAGCGCCCGCTCTGATTGGAATGAGTAGTGTATGGTTTCCCGGGCCGGCTACACTTTTGCAGAACCTGGTGAAATCTCTTCGGTCTCTTTCTGTGCGCTTCTCTTCCAGGGCGAACGTGGCCGAAAAGAACGCGACGGATTCGCGTACCAGCACATCCGCAAACAACGCCAACAATGAGCCTGTCCCGGAATCTGCGAAAAGCGAAAGCTTCGGAACCGAGAATGTCGGCGATCCCACCGAAAGATCGCAATCGAAATCGGGAACCGGGATCATAGGCGAAAGGCTTGCCCGTTTGCTCGCCTCGGCCTGGAAGCATACCCGGAAGTATCCATCAGAAAGCTTTGCGCTCATTAGCGCGCTGTCCATGCTTGGCCATAGCTTCATCTGGAATCCGGTGATCGGATTTCCAGCGGACTGGGATCTTTTTTCTTTCTACCAGGGACCTCTGCATATCTATCTCTATCTTCGCATTTTCGTGCGAGAGGAGCCCTATCAATTCCTGTGGCTTCGCCGAGCGCTGATTTTTACCGTACTTCCCTGTTATCTCTGGGTTTCGCAGAATGCCCGATTCAGTTCCGAAAGCCAGTTTCATATGGCTCAGGCCAATCGAAACCTGGTTCAATTCCTGGGCCTTGTTCAGACAGAGGGCATCTTCTTCAGAATTCCTACGCTCCAGCGACAGAGAACCTACATCGAAGTGCGGATGTTCATTATTCGAGCGTGGAACCAGGTCCCCTATTTGCGGGTAAGCGATCAGAAAAAAGAGGAGTTGCGAGAGCGGTTGCGACAGGGATTGATGCGTTTCCAGACACTTGCGTTACAGGACAAAGCAACCTATGATGAACAGCTACCGGATGTGTACTATTCGTTGGGGGATTTGAACGCCGAGATTACCGAACTGCAAAAGAGACGACCTTGATGCTCCAGGCCGATTTTCTTCGAACGGAATGCTACCGGGGCGCCTGGATTCAGGCTCCGCCGGGATTTTAATTGGAAATGGAAAGAAAAAGAGCCGATGTGCTGCAACGGGCATCGCATTCGGCCGTGCAGGTCTGAAAAGCGCGGAAATCTGAACCGTCCCCCGGATAGCCGGTAGTGGTGCTACAGGCATCATAGCAGGCATCGATTCCATTCGGGCACAGAACCAGATATTCGATCAAGGCTTCCTGCGTGGCATCCGGATCTTTCTTGCACTGCCCGGCAGAGAAAGCAAAGATGCTGAGAAGTACGATTACTGCAATTCGGCCCATGTCCCACCAATTCCAGAATTGTCTATGATTGCACAATCCTTATTTTATCGGCCTTTACAATGGAAAGCGTCCCTCGGAGGCCTGCTTTCATCGCTCCGTGCCGATTTATACATATACCTGGTAGGGGTATCAAGAGGCAACAACTTTATAGTCTCCCGGGTCAGGAAAAGGAAACGCAGCACAGCAACGATTATTGCTGTGCTGGCGCTAAGTCTGATCGGCTGCGTTAATCGGACCGGATTTCAGCTGAAGGACGAATCTGGCTGCCAGGATTGCTACCATTCGTTCTACTTTCTTACCAGCGACGGGACTGAAGCGTCCCGGCAGAAGGCTGTTTCCCTGGCTCTGGAGGGCGACTACTCGGGGGCCCGGGCTTTGCTGTTCCAGACAAATCCTGGGGCCACAGCGGATGATTCGCCCTGCTTTCTGAGCAACAACCAGGGACTGTTGGAGCTACTGCAGGGTCAAAACGGCCGGGCGCTGGAGTTGCTCTGGGAAGCCCATCGGCAATGCCCGGATAACACTGACATTGAAAACAACCTGAAAAACCAGCTTTCCAGATTTCCCTCGTCTGCGAGATAGCTCTTATGGAAGGCAGATGCATTCCGGATTTTCCAGCTTCGGCACCGGGTTTACACGGTCTTTCATCGCCCCGGCCAGGGCCTGGCGAGCGCCCTCGAGCCACTTCGGGCGTAAGGGCTGGCTTTACGCTACTGCTGGGCTGTCTTCTTGCGCTTTGCAATATACAATGCCAGAAGGCGGCTCCCGTGGATGAGACCTACTATTTACTCAGTCCGGCCTTGATTGCCGGTCTGAATCGACCCTCGGCGCCAGGCAACCTCACCGTGGACTACGATCTTGCCTCGCGCAGCATTCTACTTCAATGGCAGGCCTCCGTGGATCCCGATACCGGCATTATCTGGAACGACTACCGAGTGTATTTTTTTCTGAGCAGTCCGCCGGCCAACATCTACCAGGATCGCTACCGACTGGCGTCTACTTCCCGCACCTATTATTCTGTTTCTTCAGATCCCTTTAACGGCACCGTCTACTTCGCGGTAACCGCCTACGAAAGCGGCTCCGAGAGTCTGCCCAGCAATTTCGCGGAGCTCAGCCTGTAAATGAAGCGATGGTGCAGTACACAAGGGGCGCACCGAACAGAACCCGCCGCCCATTCCCCTGGCGGTCAGGCAAGCAAGTCCTGGGATGCCTCGGTCCGCATCCCTACGCCGAAGCTCCGGCACAGGGCTCTGGTGGCCGCCCTGGCGTCCATTCTGGCACTTACTATCCTTCTACCGGAGAAGGTCCGGGCCGGCGAGCCACACTCAATATGGCCGGAGGTTGTTCTACCCGGCTACAATGCATTTAGAAATGAATCCTATCTGAGCGCCGGACTATTGATGGCGGGTCGACTGCTTACCCTGTATGGCGCCTATTACTTCCACGTTCGACACGTTAACTATGCCAGCGCGGCACGGGCCGCCCGTCTGGGCGATGCTTACTATGGACCCGGTCTGCAATACGCAGATCCTTACAGCGGCGATTTTCTCAGCAGCCAGGAGATGGAAAATCGCTCGGGCCGCGCTCAGAACTATTCGCATATTTCTATCGCTCTACACCTGGGTCTAATGGGCGCGGGTCTTTTTCAGGGCTATCGGATTCAACAGGAATTGCAGGAACAGAATCTGAAAAAACTTGAGATCCAGAGCGCTGGTCGGAACTCCCCCGGCCTCTCTTTTGGACATACCTGGGTGGTACAGTTCTGACCGGCGGACCGGAGAAACGTTTGCTGCTGGCTCAATGGCAGCAAAAGGCGCATCGAAAACCAGTTCCTGGCAACGCTTACGAACGGCGGCCAACGCTTACGAACGACGGCCAACGTCGGCCAACACCGGAGCATGGGACGATGCATACTCTTCCAAAGACGGTCGGTCAACCGATCAAATCCTTCAAAGGCATGGATTGATGATCCAGGGTCTCGGGTAAATAGCGGCGAAACAACGGAAGTATGAGATGCACCACCACCGGTCCCATTACCGAAAACAATACACGGTCCCGGATGCGGTAGGCCTCCCGCTCCCGTATCAGAAGCGAAAAGAGCCACCGCACAGGTAAACGCGAAACCGGGGAACGATCCATGCGAATCCGGGTCCTGTAAGAATCCGGATATTTCTTTTCGTAGTAATCGCATTTGTTGGCCAAATCCTGCCGCAATTGGGAACTGTTCGGAAACAGAAGGGCGCCGGCGGCCAGATGAAACAACTCCATGGTATCTTTGTGAAAGCGGGCGTCATAGTCGAGACCCAGTTTTCTTCCCAGAGTCTGCATCTCCGATAACCCATCCAGGGCGGTCCTTGAAGCCTGCCAGTCCCCTTCCGGATTGCTGTATCGCAAGACCAGTTCCGAAAGCAAAGAGGTCACAGTAATTCGGTCCCACAAAACATGAATGAGCGCCGGAATGCGCGACCGATTCAAAAACAGGGTTTTTCGAGCAAAACCGGGGATATACAGTACGTTTTTGATCAGTTCGTCGGAGAGCTCCAGAAACCGAAGCATTCGACCCAGGTCTTTGCCCTGGAATCCGGACTTCTCCAGCGCGCGATACAGGTTTCCCTGGTTTTTGAAAACCAGCAAGGATACCGCGGTGTTCAATTCATTCCAGTAAGAGCCGCGCTTCATGAAGCTAAAGTTGCGGAACCTGGACCAACCGCCGGTCTGACACCAAACATGGATTCCCCGAAGTTGCGGGTTATTCCTTAATTGATCTGCATACCTGGCATAGTCAAAGCCCACGAAGCAGGGAAATTCGCCGAAGCCTTCGTATTCTCGCCGCGCCTGAAGCTCGAGCAGGAACGGCGCCGGGCTGTTCAATGCATACGGATTGAGCTTCTGATAGCGAATGAAGTCCGAAGCCGAGTATTTGTAGGAAAGCAGAAAGCAGGGGCTTCCAAGAGCCGACCCTGGCAGACACTTCATCAGGGTTTTGCGATTCCAGAGAAGATCGCCCACGCTTCCGGCGCCCAGAGTCCAGGTTCTGAGAATCAACATCCTCTTCTTGTTTTCAAAAATCGGAACAAGAGCCTCCAGAAGCGAACGTAGTTGCTTTTCCTTTTTCACAGCCAGCCGACTGCGAAAAGGACTGTTCACGTCCACTCCATCGGATTCGCCGATCCGGATGATGATGCCCCCGAGTTCCGGAAAATCCTCCAGCAGGGAATCCAGACATTGAGCAATGTGCAAATAGAGTTTGTGCCCGTCCCTCCCGGCAGCGCCACCGTGGGGGATATGGGAGCTGTACCAGATATCGGCAGTGATGTAAGGGGTTAGCCCCTGATCCAACGCTATGCGAAAAAGCCGGCGGTAATACTTGCGGTATTTGTCTATGTTCTTCCGGAGCAGTTCATCGGGATTCTCCGGATACATCAGATAGGCCGCTTCATCGATACTCACTGCATTATAGCCCAGTCGGGCCACACGCTTTACATACACAGAAAAGCTTTCTCGCACCTTCTTGTGGGCCTTGCGCTTCACCCGACCATTATGCATCATCGCATGTGTGGGCGCCTTGGACCAGTTAATGCTTTTCTCCCGATCCTTCTCGAGCTCCTTTCGATGCCGCACAAAAAAAGGCGCGCTGGCATCCACCATGTAAATAGGTTTCAAGTTTCCTGCCTCCGGTTGAAGCGAAGGGACTCTATGCTGGCCGCAATCAATACCAGGGTCCCTCCGCCAACGGTGGCCCAGCCTGGCACTTCCTGAAAGAACAGGAAAGCGGCCACTGCGCTGTACAATGGTTGCACCGAGGAGATGATTCCCGTGGTTCGGGCAGGCATTTTGAGCAGAGCCCGGGTGTACAACGTATGGGCCAGTGCCGTAACAATCAGCGAAAGAGCCAACAAGAGAAGCAGATCCTTGAGACCCGGCCTGTAACCCTGAAGCGGAAAATAGACAAGAAGCGGCGAAAGCAGAAGAGCAGCCACCAGAACCTGATACATCATGATTCGCGATCCCGTCACCGCGGCCAGCTTTCTACGAACGATCAGGTTTCTTGCCGTGATTAGCGCGGCGGACAGCAACCCCCAGAGGAGTCCTTCCCGATCCACCGACGTAGCGGACAAACCGATCCATGCAATGCCGGCGGTGGCAAGAAGCGCAAGCAGCAGATCGGTCTTGTACGCATCCAGACGAAAGCCACCTTCCAAAAATGGCTCCACCAGAGCCGTCATCAAGGGATAAGTGTACATAGCCACCATGGCCAACGCTATGGTGGAAATCCGACCGGAATAAAAGAAAGTCATCCAGTGGAGCGCCAGCAAAGCCCCGGAAACAATCAGCAGACCTGTGGCGCGCCGATCCAGGACCTCAGCTTGTCGGAACTTTAACTTCAAGAACAGATAGAGAGCCAGGCCGGCCAATAGACAACGAGAAGCGATGACAAAAGGGACCGGAGCGTCAATCCAACGGGTAAACAGAATGGCACAACTTAGAAGTAGATTGGCCAGATGAAGTTCCAGCAATGCGGCCCGGCTCATGCAACGGACAGATGAAAACATTCCATCGCTCCGTGAAGTTGTTTTGGGTATAGACTGTTACAGATCGAAGTTTCTCTGTAAGACATTGGACGGGGCCATGGGAGCCTGGAACCCGGTAAGGACCATCTTACAAAGGTACTGGCCCTGCGTCCCGGAACCAGGACCAGTGTCCGAGCCAGAATCAGAGCTGTACAATGTATCATCAAACTCGGGCCGGCAAAAGGCCCGGGGCGGTCTTGCTACTGCCCGGGATTGCTGATCAAGGAAGGAACGGTTCGCAGTACGATTACTATATCCAGCAGGAAGGACCAGTTTTCGATGTAATAGATGTCTGCCTGCACCCGTTTCTCAATAGAAGTATCGCCACGAAGCCCTTGAATTTGTGCCCAGCCTGTGATACCGGACTTCACGCTATGTCTTCGCATGTAATGGCTGTAGCGAGTCTTGAACTGCTGCACAAAATGCGGACGTTCGGGGCGTGGGCCCACAACCGACATGTCTCCCAGAAATACGTTAATGAACTGGGGCAACTCATCCAGAGAGGTCTTTCGCAGCAATCGCCCAATGCGGGTGACTCGCTGATCCGTGGGACCTCCCCAGGTGGTATCCGATACGCTCTGGTCCTGCACCACCATGGTGCGAAACTTGTAGCACTTGAATAGATTTCGGTCCAGGCCTACCCGGTCCTGGGCAAAGAGCACCGGGCCCGGGGAACTGAATTTCACCAGGAGGGCCAGGACCAGCCATACGGGAAAGGTAAGCACAATAACCAGTCCAGAAAATACGATGTCAAATCCACGTTTCAAGAATCGATTGTAGCCGTTCTTAAGTGGGATATCCCGTAAAGTAAGCACGGGCATCCCATCCATATCTTCGATACGCGCATGACTGGTGATCAAATCCACCATGTCCGGAACAATACGACAGTCGAAGCCTTCCGAATCGCAGAACTCCACTACCTTCTGAAGTCGTTTATGGTCTTCCGAAAGCGCGTATACGATGATATCCGGATTGATTTGCCGGGCCAGCTTCTCAAAGTCTTTGATAGGTCCCAGCAGGTGATTCGCCAGAGTGGGATGGGCGTCTTTCTTTGCGCCCACCACGCCAATTACGCGATAGCCGTAGATCTGGTTTCGCATCACCTTTTCATAGAAGCGATAAGCCAGGCTGCCGTTGCCCACGATCAGTATTTTTCGTACAGAGACGCCTTTCTCCCGGAGCCGCATTAAATAGAGCCGAAAAAGGAAGTGACCTGAACCGTGGAGTATTACCGCAAGAATCGCCGTGTATGCGATCACCAGCCGGCTCAGGCTTGCTCCCCGATAAAAGAACAGAAAGGCAAGTATGAGAATCAGATTGAGCAGTACTCCCCGGCCAATGAGCACCGTCTCCCTTACGGGATGCCTGGACCTGGCGGGCTGATAGATATCCGTAACTACGAATACCATTACCTGCGAAAGGGCAAATAGAAGTCCTGGAAAGAAATAGGCGGCCAACACCGGGTATTGGTCGGGAAAAAGACCGGCCGGGGCAAAGAGTCCCTGATCGTCGGGATTTACAAAGGCGCGTTTTTCCGGATCGATTACGTAGAAATGCAGTATGGTCGCCAGGCTAAAAGAAAGCCCGGCCAGGATCAGATCCAGGACAATCAGTCCCAGTTTTACGCTCTGGTTTCTTTCTCGGATCATGGTATCAGATCTTACGGGTCAGGGACCCACCGTAGAGTATCCTCCACGACCAATATCTGAAGGCCGGATTCTCTGTCGATTCAGGATGAATCGGGACGGACGGCTGGAGATATTGCCCACATCGAACCGGAGCAGTGTGAGCGAGAAGAATACCCGGTTGTCGTAGAAGTTTACGACTTCTACGGTGTTCAGTCCACCAAGAATGCTTCTTTGCTCCAGTCGGTATCCTACACGCATTTCCCAGTCATGCAGATCCATAATCAAAGCGGTTTCAAAGAAGCCTACGTTGAACACCGCGTTTTGGCGAGCCCTTTCGCCGGCCAGACCGCTACCATTGATGATATCCGTGGTGAAGTTCACCGGACGCTCGGATTCCGGGGTATAGATGCTTTGATTGGCCAGAGCGTACCTTGGATCATGGGCTGCGTTGTATCGTGCCGGATCAGTAGCCCGGGATTCCAGTTCCATTTCCCAGTAGATGGTACGGGTTAGTTGGATATCCAGCCTCATATTGAATCGCATATGATCCAGCGAGCGGTCATAATAGATATGGTACCAGTAGAAGCCCATTTCGAAGTAGCGCAGCCGTTTCAAAATCCACAGATCAAAACCGCCGGTCTGAAAGTTTGCTCCGAAGACGTTGGAATGATCGCGCTTATTAATGGGATCATACACATAATCGTTGGTTAAGTGCAATTCCAGGAAATGCCCTTTTCTTCGGCTTAGAAGGTTTTCGCGGTCAAATCCAAAGGGATTGAAAAAATCGATCAATACATCGGTTCTGAATACCGGATAGAACCATCGCTCTTCCGGTTTGACGTCGTATTCGAATTTGCGATGATCATAGATGCTGGTGACGCTAAAGGAAACATCCTCCAGCGGATAGGACTCCAGGGACACTTCCGTTTCATGCACCTTCTGATTGTTGGTAAATCCGGTAAAATTCAGAGTTCCCCGGTCCTTTAGCTCTTCCTTGAAAGAATCCTTCCGGCGATAGATCGCGCGCAAAAATAGCAGATCCGGCCCCAGGGTAATTTCATCTTCGGTAAAATAGTACTGGTAGCTATCCTTCTGCGCCTGGGTATCCAGAGCCTCGTAAGCCTCGCCGGTGGGATTGTTTCCATAGGGGAGCGTTTTTCGTGCTCCGTATCCCACCAGAGGACGGAAGGTTACGTAGGGATACCAGGAAAAATATGTGCGAAAGGCGGTCTGGTATTCGTTGGAGTTCAGGCTTTGATCCACTTCGCCGGCGGAGTATTGCTTTGTAAGATCGGAGGAGAGTCTATGATCCCAGTAAAAGGCAAGATCAAAGAACGGATCCCGTCCCAGAAAAATATTCTTCTCGATATCTACCTGGGGAACCACATCGTACGCGGGGAAATACCGCGAATCCTCGAACTTTACGTCCTGAATCCAGATACGTCGTCGGGAGGCCTGCACGCGAATGGAGAGGTCGTCCCTTTGATCGCTGTAGACCAGGTTCCAGTCGGTGTCGTTTCGGATCAGTCCTCGGCCGGCTTCCGAGTTTTCGTAAAGCGCAGGAATGGTGCTTACCGGCTGGTAGCGGCTGCCAAATTCGTATTCGTAGGTGTTGTGCGAATAATCTTCGTAGCGGATGTTCAGAGTCTGTACCGAGTTCTCGCGGAAATCCGCATCTCTCCAATTCACCAGAGCAAACGCTTTGTACCACTTGTAGTACTCTTTGCCATACGTTCCGTCCGAATGCTGCACCTGATTGGTTACCGAGATTTGATCCCTCTGCCTGTAATCCTGAATGATTTCGTATCGTTTGAACCGCGCCGCTTCAAGGTCCAGATAATAGTTTAAATTGGGACTGAAGCGAAACATCTCCAGACCAAAGACTTCCCCGGTGTTTTCGTAGTAGTCCGCAGTGATCCGGTAGCCCATGGGCAGAAAACTGGAAGTAAGAGCTTCGGGAACGCTAAACTGATAGGTGTTCTGCCAGAAGAATCCCTGAACCTGACTGTGACCAAACTGGGAGATCACGCCGGTGCCCCAGTCCGAGGCGTAGATAAATGGCAGAGGCAGCAGAGGAACGCCACCCACGTAGTAGAGCACTGCTGCCGCAGCCACCGAATCGTCTTCGTAGAGCCATACTCGGCGGGCATAAAAGTTATAATGCGGAGGCTCCGCGGCGCAGCCGGTGAAATAAACATGACTTACGCTAAGTTTGCCTTCGCTGAGTTGCCGCACATTCTCGCCGATGAAATGTACCGGATTGCGATAGCCCGAGGCATTGTACATGATTCCGGCGCCCAGGCGCTGATCGTATATGATTCGCTCGGCCCGGATCAGGGCATCCTTACTTTTATAGACAACGTTGCCTTCGGCATAGACTTCCTTTCGTTTAGAGTCTACGATTACCAGATCGGCCAGAAAATAGCCATCGCCTACACGCACTCGAATACGGCCCCGGAGTTTGAGTAGTCCCCGGGAGTCCTCTTCGCCACGGATGTATTCGCCCTCGGCGGCATTTTCGATCATGATTCGGCCGGGGCTTCCGGGGTCTGCCAGGTTCGGCGGATCCATCAGACCCAGATGCACCTTCAGACGGTCCCTTTTTTGCTCCAGGGATCCATCCGAGGAAAGCCCGGCCCCTTCCAGAAGCCCGTCGATGGTTTCTTCGGACAGATTATCGAGACCGGATTGGAGTACCGTTTTTTCCAGTTTGGACCTTTCCCTTCGGGTCCTTTCTCCATTTATTAGATCTTGAAAGCGCTTGAGACGCTCCGCCTGCTCCGCATCCAGTCCCGGGGGCAGTTCGGTAGAGTCTGTAGAAATGGAATCTTCGGTATCTGTCTCCGCCGGCTGAGCTACCAGCGGGCCCGTAGCCATCAGAAGGCCCAGAAAGGAGACCAGAACCCGGAAAAAGCACCGGTTCAGTGAACTATGTCTGTTTAGTTGGTTCCGGGCCGTCACACCTGTCTCCGAAAGGTCTTGATTTCTCGTGCTGGCCTTTCCGTAAAGTAGAACTGCCTTATGCTAATACTCGATTTCTATGTGGATGAACCAGCCTGTTTCGGAGTGCCTCCGTATCTTTCCCCCTACTGCCGCTATGCGGCCGGAGCTCTGGTAGCCGGTGGAATTCCACAGGAAAAGATCCAGTATCTGACAGTGGATCAGTGGCGCAACCAGGGAAAAACTCTGTCCGATGACCATGAGCTCATTCTACTGGTGGCCGGGACCACGGTGCCCGGAAAGTATCTGGGCGGAAAGATTGGAACCGTGGCCGAGGTTCTTGAATTTATCCGAAAACAGAAAAAGGAAGATCCATCCTGCACAATCCTCCTGGGAGGTCCTATTCGCTATGCGGACCGGGAAATCCAGGATGAGATCCGCAACCTGGGCGCCTATTTGATAAGGGGAGATCTGGAAGTCTATGCAGAGATGCTGGCCTCCCATCCGGGCTCCATCAAGCAGGCCGCTCAAGAGATATTCGAAAACGCAAAGTATCCGGTATTTGCCCGAAAGCGAGATTATGAACAGGTGGATCGGTACGCCACCCGGGGAGCCTTCCTCACCGAGATTCATCCAAACAGTCCTTACCTGATTCTCGAACTGGAAACCTATCGCGGCTGCACCAGGGATGTATTCTGTAGCTTCTGCACCGAAGCCTTCTACGGAAAGCCCGAGTTCCGGGCCCTGGATGGTATACTGGATGAAGTCCGGGAGCTCTACAGTCTGGGGAATCGTTACTTTCGCCTGGGCAGACAGGCGGATCTGATGACCTATCTTCCGGACATGAACGACTTTCAAAACTCCTTTCCCCGCCCCATACCGGAAAGCCTGGAACTACTCTACGGCGGTATTCGACGGGAGGCTCCCGATCTGAAGCTTCTGCACCTGGACAACATCAATCCAGGCTTGATCTCCACTTTTCCGGAAGAGTCCAGGAAGATCATCGAAATCATCTGCAAGTACAACACCGCCGGGGATACGGCAGCCATGGGTATGGAAAGCGCCGATCCAGTGGTCATTCAGAAAAACGATCTAAAAGCCAGCCCTGAAGAAATCAAACGAGCCATCGAGATTGTTAACGAGTTCGGCGCGAAACGCGACCAGGGTCTGCCGCGATTGCTACCCGGATTGAATCTGCTCCACGGTCTTGCCGGCGAATCAGAGAAGACCTTCGAGCATAATTACAAATTCTTGCAAGATATCCTGGATTCAGGGCTCTTATTGCGAAGAATCAACATTCGTCAGACTGTAACCTACAGAAATACACGTCTGGATCGAATGCAGCGCACCGGCGAGAGCAAACGACCTGGTAGATCCGAACGAATCCATCAGCGCTTCGTATACTACCGTGACAAGATTCGAAAAGAAATTGATCATGCCTTCCTTCTAAAGAATTTCCCGGTGGGCACCCTGCTGCATGAGGTAATCCTCGAATCCACCAATGAAGGCTACTATCTGGGACGGCCCCTGGGATCTTATCCGGTAACCGTTAAGATTCCCCTGGATGATCGTCAGGCAGCAATGTATCTGGAAAGCAAGACTCCGCTGACCTGTTTCGTCACCGGGGCCGAAGAACGCTCCATTCGCGCGCTAAGCTTTCCGCTACGAATATCGCAGATGGGCTCCATCGCCTTCTCTCAGATTCCCGGCATTGGCAGGAAAGCCTCCTCCAGGCTCTTTGCCGAACTGGGAAAACGCAAGGAATCCGGGGAAAAAGAGCTGCAGGATTGGCTCATAACGCAGGGAGCGCGAATTCAACCGGCTCAATTGCAGGACCTCCCCACTCTGGTATAGCCGCGGCAGGAAAGATCTTTGCCTGGTTTCCTCCAGCCCCAAAAGGGCAGCCCGAAAGGGCCGTAAACCGCCCTGGAATGCGCCCGGAACCCACCGATGTTGGAACGGCGGCGAAGAACGCCGAGGCGGCCGGATCAAGACTTCCTGGACAACCGACGACATGGCGAGCAATTCCCCCGGCCTACTGCTTTAATTCTACGAGAATGGCCGCAATGTCATCCTGACGATCCTGGCTGTTTCCGGACCATTCCTTCAAGTGTTGGTCCAGGGCAGGCAGAAACTCTTCACCGGACACTTTCCCGGATGCTCCCAGAAACTCTGCCAGCCTTTCAATGCCGTACATTTCCTGGTCCTCGGAATCCCGAAGTTCAAAGGCGCCATCGGTGAATGCCAGGATGCGATCCCCCGGAGCCAGGTTCTCCGCCACAGCCAGTTCAAATTCTGCGTTAGGGAAATAGCCAATGATTCGTCCTTTCGGCCGAAGATGCTCCAACCTGCCGCTGCTCTTTCTCCAGAGAAGAACCGGTGGATGACCGGCACATGCAAGAAGAAGGCGTCCGTGCTGCGGTTCCAGATACATATAGGCGGCGGTAATAAAGGCTCCACCGATTTCGTCGGTGAGAATCCTGTTCAGATTATTCAGCACCCGGGAAGGATCGTGCAGGCAGTTCTCCTGCATACGAAAGGCTACCTTTAGCATAGAAACAATTAAAGCCGCTCCAATACCATGCCCGGAGACGTCCGCAATGAGGATTCCGTGACCGTTCGCATCGCTCATAAAATCGTAGTAATCGCCGCCTACCTCCACCATGGATTCGTACAGTATTTGCACCTCCATGGAATCATCCCCGGGAGGCGAATCCGGCAAAAGCCCGAGTTGTATGCGGCGAGCAAGATTCAACTCGCCATTGAGCAGAGCCAGCTGGGTCTGATCTCGGGAAGCGTTTCGTAGAGCCAGAGTGTTTTGAACCCGAGCGGCCAGCTCTTCGGCCTGGAAAGGTTTGGAAAGGAAATCGTTCGCTCCGGCTTGCAAACCGTGAACCAGATCGCTCACAGAATTACGAGCCGTGAGCAGAATCACAGGCAATTCGGTGGGCAGGTACTTCTGTCGCAGTAACCCGGTGAACTCGTAGCCATTAATACCGGGCATCATTACATCGCTGAGCACCAGATCGAATGGGGCCTCCTGTTCCAGCATTTGCAGAGCCGCACGCGCCCCGTTGGCGGTTACTACTGCATGATTTAGAAGAGACAGTTGATTCTTTAAGATTTGCAGGTTAACTGGATCGTCATCCACCACCAGGGTTCGAATAGAAGGTTTCTCCCCGAATGCGACGGTTTGCTTTGGCTCGTTCCTCTGGACCGGGCGCGAATCGCCCGTCCGGGCAACGGAAGAATCTTCGGTGTCGTCATTGCCGGTAACGAAATAACCTGCACCCCCATCACTTCTGCCAACGAAAGAACCTGCACTCTCATCGTTCCTCGCAGGTGTACTGACTTCGCGGTTCGAATGTACGCCCCGGTCGCCGTGCGAAACGGCATTTCCAGCAGTAGTCGTCCCGGGTTCGAAACTGACAATTCCCTGCTCGGTCTCGGAGGACAGGGGTAGTCTTATTTCGAATACCGATCCCTGACCGCGTGTGGAGCTTGCTTGAATGGTTCCTCCCTGCAACTCCACCAGTTTACGAGTGATGGAAAGCCCCAGTCCGGTGCCCTCGAACTGTCTGCCAATGGAACCATCCGCCTGCGTAAAGGATTCAAAGATTACATCCAGTTTGTCCTCCGGGATACCAATGCCCGTGTCTTCTACCAGAATTCGCGCCATATCGGAATCCGCCCTTTCGGCCCGGACGGTTACGCTTCCTTCATTTGTGAACTTGATGGCATTGCCCAGAACATTGATCAATATCTGCTCCAGTCGATCCGGGTCAGCCTGAACCCACAGATTCCCCGGGATTTCGCGCTGGAATTCCAGGCCTTTTCTGTCCGCCAGAGGCTTTAGCAAAGTCACGCTCATCTCAATAGCGTCCTGCAGAGGCAGGGGCCTGCTTCGTAATTCCAGATCGCCGTATCTTGCTTTGCTGAAATCCAGGATATCCTGAACAAGATTGGTGAGTCTGCGGGCGCTCTGAGTAACCAGAAGGAGGTTATCTCTTACAACTGGTTCCAGGGTTCCGGCAGCGCCCTGCAGCAGCGAATCCGCAATACCCATGATTCCGTGCAGGGGCGTCCGAAGCTCATGGGATGTATTGGCCAGAAATTCGTCTTTGAGTTTGTCCAGGCGAAGTAGTTCTCCCTGGCGCTTCTCCAGCTGGGAGTTCAATTCCTGCAACTGACGGTTCTGCTTTTCCAGTTGCCGTTCCTGGCCAAAGGATCGCAAACCTTCGCGGACCGTGAGGATCAAATCCTCCATCTGCCAGGGCTTACCAATGTAGCGATATAGATTTGCATTGTTCAATGCATTACCCACTGCCCGGGCATCCGCCTGTCCTGTGAGTAGAATTTTTATGGCCGAGGGATAGCTTTCATGTACGCGACTTAGGAGCTCGTCGCCTTTCAGACCGGGCATGATCTGATCGCTAATAATGACTCCCAGAGAAATGCCGTCCTGGTTAAGCTCCTCCAGGATCTCCAGAGCTTCATCGCCGCTACTGGCCACCTCTATCAGTAGTTCTTTGCGATCCAGATTACGTCTGAGCTGTTGTCGCAGACTTTCCAGAATAGTCTGCTCATCATCCACGCAAAGAATGGCTGTTCTGCCTTCAAGGGTCATGTTGCAGACCTCTTGCGTACAATGGCTAAGTCGATCTGACAGGCCACATCCATAACGTTACAGTCCGGACTGTATGGTATTGATCAACTCATCTTCTTGCCAGGGTTTCTGAAGCATTGCATACAATGAATCGTTGTTGGTTAAACGCTGCACGGCATCTACGTTGGCATGACCCGTAAGCAGTATCTTTTTGATTCCCGGCCATCGGGCATGCACTTCGGTAAGGAACTCGTCTCCTTTGATATCCGGCATGAGCCAATCGGAGACAATCACCACCACCTGGATATCCTGTTCCAGCATTAGCTCTTCCAGGACCTCCATCGCTTCCTTTGCGTCTTCGGCTTGTTCGATTATGAAGTCATGTCCCAGGTTACGCTTTAGCTGTCCTTTGAGGCTATCCAGAATCGACTTTTCATCATCAACGCACAGTATTGCCTTATCCATTTGGTGCTCCCTCAACCGGCAGTTCTACTCGAAAAACAGTATGTCCGGGCTCGCTCTTAACTGACATTCTGCCTCCGTGACGATCCACAATTCGGCGGCAGATATCCAGCCCCAGGCCGGTGCCTTCGCCTCGATCCTTGGTGGTAAAAAAAGGATCAAAAATTCTATCGCGGATCTCTTCCGGAATGCCCTTCCCATTGTCTTCTATTTCTACGACTATATCGGACTTCAGAACAAATGTACGGATCTTCAGGGAGCCATGGTTATCCATCGCCTGCAATGCATTATGAATCAGGTTTGTCCATACCTGATTCAATTCATCCGCATAGCATAGAATCTCTGGAACATCACCCAGTTCTTTTGTTAGTTCAACGCCATGTTTCAGCTGGTTGTGGTACAGAGTGAGAACAATATCTATGCCCGAGTTGATTTGTGCCATGGCAGCGTTACCATCCGAATCGATTCGTGCAAAGGTTCGCAATGCGAAGACAATCTTTTCTGCACGCTCAACCGCCGTGAGAATGGTAGATGCATTCTGGGCCTGAGTGATTAAATTATACCCGCTATCCAGAATGACGCTGCCTCCTGGCTTTTGCAGGGCGGGCAGAAGAAATTCCACATCCCGGTAAATACCCATTTCTACCAGATTATCTGCCATGTAATCCGGACTTTCCACCCCTTCCTCTATGAGACGACTACGTAGTTCGCGGCGGATAGTCCGCTCCTCTCTTGCTGAAAGCATCTGTTTACTGGACTGGCTTTTTGCGATGAGTTGTTGCAATAGATCCAGATCGGAGCGCTCCATCCGGGTCAAAGGTTCAAGACTGTTCAAAAAACCTTGATGGGACTGAACAATGTTGTTGCTGGATGCGCGAATAGCGCCAAGGGGAGTATTGATTTCGTGAGCTATGCCTGCGATCAGCTGCCCCAGAGCCGCCATCTTTTCCGATTGAATCAGGGCCGCTTGAGAGCTCTTCAGTTCCTGGTGAGCTTCTTCCAGCTTCTGGGTAGCCACTTCCCGACGTCGCACCAGAAATACCATCAGTCCGAATACGGTGGCCGAGATAATGAAGATATTCCCGATGAGAAAGATCATTCTGATCTTGTAGGAAGCTTCCACTTTGTAGGGATCCAGCCAGGGATCGATTATTCCCGAAATGATGGTAAGAGCAAGAAAGGTAATGAGCCAGCGATAACTTAACTTTGATTCCTGAAACGTAAAGGACCCCACCAGCGAAAGCATGGACCATAGCATTACCGCGCCCGAGGCATGAAAGCCGCCCAGCATCCATTGGAAAAGGAAAGGGAGCATCAGGCTCATCAAGACCTGGATAAAGCGCACTCCACGGAAGTTGCGGCTGCGCGAGAAATAGAGCATGTTCAGAAAGGTCGCCACGGCGTACCCATAGGGGATTGCGCTGTGCCAGGGCAGCGAAAGAAATAAGCAGGCTGTTCCCCACACCAATCCGCCGAGACTCATGAGCAATGCCAGAGAAATCAACAGGCTGTGCTGTAACCTTTCCTCGGATGTATCCCCCGGACGATCGCCAATGGAAAGTAGCTTTAGGATTAGAGTCTTCATTTCTTTTGCCGTTCGCAAATACCTTGAGAGCAAAGCCATGCGACTCGAACTCGTCCCGGACCAGCCCCCATTCCAGGGAATCGCTCCGATCTACTTTTCGCTTGTCGCTTCTCGCTTCTCGCTTCTCGAAAGCTCTCCGGGCCGAGAGGATCTTATCATGCTCTCCCCAACCGGTCGTCTTTCCTCGCAAGGACAGACCTCTTTTCGCCTTTCCAGAATCATTTTTCCACTACCAACCGGTGGGGCTCCTCCAGAAGTCCTTGTGAGAGCAGATCGTCCAGTCGGCTGTAGAAGTCTATGGCCGATTCCGTGGTCCGATGTACCGAAAGCGCGGCGGACACGGTGAACTTGAACTCCTGATTTCTGTAAGCCATTGTTTGCACCGCCAATCGAGACTGCAGACCTCTAACCGCAGCCAGCAATTTTGAATCATTCAGCCCGTCCGGAAAAACAAAGATTCGGTTACCGATTCTAAAGGCGTTCTCTCCCAGGCCGGCTTCCCGGATACTTCGTGCCACACTCTGAAGCACGGCATCCCCGCATCGGATGCCGTATCGATGGTTAACACCATATAGATCGTCTACGGCCAGCACGGCTGCCGCCAGTGCGCGGCCACTTGTCCGGGCTTTCGCAATGGCAGCCGAAAGGGCTCGCATGCCAAACTGACGGTTAAGTAGATCAGTTACAGGTTCCTGGGCCGCCAGCCGCATCGTGCGTTCCTCAAAGTCGGCCTTTACGGCGCTGGCGGCCAGGGCCGGAGCTAGAGCCCATAGATGCTCTTCGGTGTCTTCTGTGAAAGCCAGCGGGTCCCGGGAGAAAATGTGACATATACCCAGCAATTCTGCGTTGGAGCCCATGGGCACGGCCAGCATGCTTTCAAAACCGACACCCTTGAATTTTTCAATGGAACCCTTTGTTTCATAATCTTCCACCCTTACGAGCTTTCGGCGTGCGTAGAGCTCCCGGGCGGCGCCCGGCTTCAAGGGAACACTAAAGCGTTTGCTGAGCTCGGGCATGCCTGCGAAGTACCTGTACTGTAGTTTGCTATCGCCGTCATACACAGCAAGGGCGGCAAAATCGGCAGCGGTCCACTCCAGAACTCGACCGAGGGCTGCAGCCATAACCGTATTATGCCCGCGATTGGTAAGGGAGTCCTGAAGCAATTGTCCGGAACGGGAATACAGTCGGAGCAAACGATCTTTGGCCGAATTTGACTCCCGCAGAAACTGCATTTCGGAATCGGACTGAGTTCTCAGACGATTAAAAAAAAGGTGAGTTCGGGTCCGGGCCACTACTTCGGAAGGCTCGAAAGGCATGAGCAGGAAATCGGAAGCTCCGGCGGCGAAAGCTCGCATTCTGACGGATTGATCCTTCTTAGAGTGAAAAAAAACGATAGGGATATCCTGCGTCTCTTTCTGCTTTCGCAGCCGGCGGCAGCATTCCAGTCCTTCGATGTCCCTGGTTGTGTCTCCCAGGATAACCAGGGCTGCGGATTTCTCAACGGCAATTTCCACTGCGCGTAAACCGCTACCCGCCGAAAAGTAAGGTATGGACGCCGTTTCGAATATGGCACGAAGCTCTCTGTTCGTTTCCTGATTTCCGTAAACAATCAGTACAGGATTCTGCATTCCGGTCTCCTGACACGCTCTCAAAACGTTCACAGAACGTAACGCTGGAAAGACCAGACTAACTTTCGAAAACGGAATAAGCAATCTGTTTTCTTAATTTCGCCCGATTGACACACTGGGTTCAATTCGATGTAATCTGTATCCTTAATCCTTTCCGGTTCGGATCATGGAGCTGTTCCTCTCCCGGATTTCATGCTTCTCTGATAACTTTCTGAATGGTGGAAATCAATTTCTCCAGACCGCCAGGCACCGGGACTTGACGATTACGAATGTTTTGCTCGGCTTTCATGCAATCCATCAGAATGCGGGGCAATTCCGGACTATATTTCCCCTCGTCTTCCACCAGCCATCGCATGATCTCTTCATAAAGACCGCGACGGAGAAGAATTCGTACGGTGAAGAAGGGCCCCAGAGCGGAGAAGCTGGCCTGCCATGATATACTGCCGGACGGCTCCTGCCCCTCGGTCTGATCCTTTTCGAACTTTTTCCATATGGGAGAATCCTCCGCCCTTCGGTCTCGGGGAGGCTCGGGAAAGACGCCGGACCGCCCGGTTCGATCGGAGAAGCCTGTCGCATCGACTTCCGGCGGATCCGAATCAATCAGTGCACCTCCAGGATTGCTCTGTTCCATGGTTTGCAATTTGGTAAGCAGTCGCCTTTCCAGCACATCATGGAACTGGCTTGTGCCGAATAGTTCGAACTGACCGATCTTATCCTGGATCTGCCGGATCGCAGTATAAAGCCGGATCAGTTTTCCTTCGTGAGTGCCTTCCAGAACGGTAACATGGTCCATGAAATGGTCGCTGTATTTATTCAGCGCCTGTTCAAAAGGCACATTCAGGTTGAGAGCGCCGTTGATATTTCTTCGAATTCTTTCTTCCAGAATGGAAAGAATCTCTTCATTGGCGGCCAGATATCCTTCGGTTTTTCGAGCAATCTCATAGGACACCGCTTCCAGGCGAATTCGCATAAGCCGAAAGCAAAGAGTTTCAAAGTTCAGGATTTGCCTGGCGCGATAAGGACTACAGCCAAATTTCCTTGATAAATCGTTTTCATCCGGGATTCCTTGAAAAATTGATTCTCCTTCTCCTCGACTCCATTCCACGTTGATTTCGCCTACGGACCGCACCGGTTTCACCGATTTTCGAAGCTCATCGAACTCCGAAGCGGTCTGATCCTCCAGGTCCGGTAACGGAACATCCACGATACAGTTCAAGTAATCATCCATAGTTCCTCCTGGTTTTCTCGGGTTTTGCCGCTTCCATTGAGTCCCGGGGAGAGCGAGCTCAGGCCTCGTTCATTTGCGGTGCAGCTCAAGGCCCACCGGACAATGGTCGCTTCCCATGACGTCCATACGATTAAAAGCATTCTTTACCAGGGGCATGGTTTCTTCGGTCACAAAGAAGTAGTCGATTCTCCACCCGACGTTTCGATCCCGGGCCCGAGTAATCTGATCCCAGTAGGTGTATTGCCCGGGCTCCTGATTGAACTCGCGAAACACGTCAACATAGCCCATGCTAACAATACGATCCAGGAATTCCCTTTCCTCGGGAAGAAAGCCGGAGGTGGTCTGATTCTCTTTGGGACGAGCCAGATCGATTTCTTTGTGCGCGGTGTTGTAATCGCCGCAGATGATGAGCGGGCGTCCCCGCTTTCGTGTTTCTTCCCAGATATTTAAACAGTGGTCGTAGAATTCCAATTTGTATTTCACTCGCTCGGGACCGCGACCGCCATTCGGAAAGTAAACGTTCCACAGGACAAACTCGTCGAGTTCAGTGATTACAACCCTTCCTTCTTCATTGAAATTCCGCCGCGGATCATCCTGCGGGAAACCGGAATAAGCCTTTTGAACCGGAAGCGAAGAAAACGTGGCTACGCCGCTATAACCTTTTTTTTCGGCCACATGCCAGTGGGATTCATAGGGATCCAGGTTTAGAATGGGACGGCTTTTCTTTTCGTCCTGCAATTGATCGATGGTGGCCCGGGTTTCCTGCAAACAGAAAATGTCCGGCGCTTCGGACTCTACCCAATCGAAGAACCCCTTTTTGATATTGGCCCGGATACCGTTAACGTTCCAGGAATAGATCTTGATGCTGTCCTTTTTGGGTATATGGATCTGCAAGCGGTCCTGAGCGGCGGCTCGCTCCTTGTCCTGCGAAACAGAGGCCGCCCCCGTTGCGGCGGATTTCGCGGAACCCGACTTCTTTGATACGCTTCCGCCGGCTGCCCCTGATGACTTCTTCCCGGTTGGGTTTCCTGTGGCAGATTTTTTGGCGCTCTTTTTGGTGCTCTCTTTCGCCGGTTTGGTGGTTGCGCCGAGCGCTGCCTTTTTCACGGCCTGTTTTGGGCTCTGTCTGGATGCCGGGCTTTTTTCGGTACCGGACTTCTTCGGGGATGCTTTTTTGGATGATCTACTGGTGGCCATGGATACATACAAGAACGCCCGCCCTGGGAATAAATAAAAAAACCCCGCAATCTCTTGCGGGGTTGGGCCAATTATGGCAGTCGATGCTGCTTTTTATCGGAGCAGCTGCAGAACGCCCTGAGGTCTCAGGTTGGCCTGGGCCAGCATGGCTGTACCGCTTTGAACCAGAATCTGGTTCTTGGTAAAGTCCACTGACTCTTCTGCCATATCTACATCGCGGATTCGGGATTCGGAAGCCTGAGTATTCTCATAAGCTACCATCAGTCCTTTGGCCGCATGCTCCAGTCTGTTGTAGTAGGCACCCATGTCCGCGCGCTGTTTGTTAATTCTGTTCAGCGCGTCGTCAAGAACGCCAATCGCATCATTCGCGAACTCCGCCGTGGATAGTGTAAGAAGAGTGCCATCACCCCTTCGCAGATTCAGAGCCTGAGCAGTCATAGTCTGCACATATACTCGCTCTCTCTGGTGCTGGTTGGGTCCAATGTGAAACCACATAGAGGAAACACGAGACCCTCGAGCGAAATCGCCTTGAAGCAGGTTCATTTTGTTGAACTCGGCCTGTGAGGCAATACGGTCTACTTCATCAATCAGCTGCGATACTTCAACCTGGATCATTTGACGATCCATGGCGGTGTAAATACCGTTAGAAGATTGAATGGCCAGCTGTCGAATTCTCTGAACGATGTCAGATACTTCTGCCAGATACCCTTCGGTGGTCTGAATCAGAGACATACCGTCCTCGGTGTTGCGCTCCGCCTGTCGAAGACCCTTGATCTGTGCCCGCATCTTTTCAGATACAGCAAGACCGGATGCGTCGTCGCCGGCGCGATTGATTCGCATACCAGAAGACAGTTTTTCCATGTTGCGATCAACATCCCAATGCTGAAATTTCAGCGTACGATGCGAATTGATCGCAGACAAGTTATGGTTAATAATCATAGAAGTTTCCTCCGTGAAAGTTCGAGCTCATGGAGAGGTCATCCTTTCCCTCCCCGTACGACGGGCTCAGTTTATGCTTCGTCGAAAAGATGCATCGAAATTAGGTTTCGCGCAATTTTTTTGCGCGGGAATTTCGGAAATGCTTCCCGGACGCTTGAACTTTTTTCCGGACCCCAGTGATTTTTTTTGCCCGGACATCTAAAGTTTAATTTATTTATGAATCTGAAAAAAGGGACGGTTTTGCGCCCATAAAAAGAGCCCGTTTTTTTTGTCTGCAGAGACTAAAGTCGATAGTGCCGGCTCGGATTGTTTTCTGGCGCGGATTTCTTAGCGCCGCTGGCTGTGGCGGAACCATCGGGCGCCGTGGACGATCTGGACTCTGTGAGTAGCGAAGCAGGCTGCCTTGCCGTAGCGGGCTGGCTTGCCGTAGCGGGGAAATCAGCTTAGACGATAGCGTCGAATTGGGTCCAGAATCTGCGTGATCTGCACGGCAAAGAATTCGTCCACCACAACCAGTCGCCCTCTTCCAAAAAGCCGGTCATTTACAAGGATATCTACTTCATCGCCTACGTTCTTGTCCAGCTCCACGATGGAGCCCTCTCCGAGCATCAGTACATCCTTTATGTACATCTGGGTACGACCCAGTTCCACCGAGAAGCGGAGGTTTACGTCCAGAAGCAATTCGGCATTGTCCCGGTTCTCCGGGGGCGCTGCCGGTATGGCAGTGCTGGCGCCGGAACGGTCCGATCCCCCGCCGCCGGGTCCTGAACCACCCACCGCGCCGGCAATGGCGTTCAGGGACTCCTGGTCCAGACCCATGTCACCCAGGTCCATACCCGAATCGTCGGAACTTCCTCCGCCGCCTCCGGAGTCTCCAGGATCATCGGTTAATAGTGAATCCAGGTCCAGATCGTCCGCAGCGGCATCCTGGTCCCCACCGCCCGGTGTGTCCCCGCCTAACAGCTGATCGATCTCTTCCTGGGAAAGCTGACTTTCCTCCGCCATATACTTCCTTTATCGGCAAATCTTCCGATAGTGAAAGAAAAGCCTCCGCGTCAGGACATAACATTGTATTTTATACGCCACATATTAAGGTTTTTTTCCAGGACATTGCCGGCCCGTTTTTCCCGGCGCAACGCCCTGATTGTGGCTGTGGATCATCCTCTGCACCGAAAGGCGGCCTTGAAGGCCCTGGCCAGGCTGGTCCAGGATCTGAAAGGGCATCCCTTATTACGACTGTTCCGGCTCCGCAAGCGTCTACGACTGAGACCCCACGGAGTGCGTCTGGAGTTACAAATCCTACCCCCCTGGCCCCGATTGCTGGCAATGCCGCTGGTTTCCAGACTGACCGGAAAGACCGAGGATCTTCTCTATTATCTTCAGAGACGGTTCCGAATGCATGGACTTTCGTTTCAGAACGGGGCTTCTCCGGTGGAACGTGATTTTAACCTGTCGTTTCCTACGTCTCTCTCAGCGGATTGTCTTTATCTCTCTACTGTGATTGTAGATCCGTTGGACTGGGCCCCGACCGAAGAGCGAACTCTGGAGGGCCGGGCCTTCGACGGTCCGGACATGATCCCATTCCATCTTGGCAGGGGTTTTCGGCTGTTTGGCGGACTCAAAGGTGGCGGTCATTTCCATCAGCGCTGGTATGAAGCATTGCTTTTCGCCGGCAACAGACGGTGGGAAGGCTTCCTTATCAAGGATAGCTCTTCCCGACTCGCAGACATTTTTTTCGGTGACAGTGGATTCCAGGCCAGGTTTCAGGATCGGAAAGTGCCTGCAGGCGGTGTTTTAAGGCGTCCCTGCCGCACAATGCAGCTAATCCCCGTGTCCTGGTCCGGTTTTCCCCATCTTCCCTTCGATGGACGGGATTTCTGTTTGTTTCTCGTGGATGGTAGCCTGCGAATTCAGATCTTTAAATGCAGGTTCCTGGATCCGGTAAACCATCGGCTCCATGTTCAGGGGCGGCCTTTGCCTTTCCGCAGAAATGCGCTACAAAGGATTTTCGATCTGCAACCTTCAGAAAGCGATCTGCCGGAAAATGGAACCTACGTCTACACCAGTTCGGTGGCTCTGGAAATGGAGAAACTGGAAAGCGTAGATATACTGGACTGCGATTACCGAAAAGCCAGTCAAATTGGGTTGAAAACAGCGGCGGCTCCGGATGCCATAGTGTATGGCAGGAATTGAGCAAGGTCTGGGCGCATTTTTTAAGGGAGCCATTCGAATCGGTCAAACGGCAGTGGCTCTGGGACAGGGAGGCTGGGACTGGCTTACAGCCCAGGATGCCCCGGCGCCAAAAGTACTGCGACAGACGTTTGAACGTCTCGGCACGACTTATATCAAGCTGGGGCAGTTCATTGCCAGCGCTCCGTCCGTATTTCCGCCCGAGTACGTGACCGAGTTTCAGAAATGCCTGGATAAAACAGATCCCATACCGTTTAATCAGATAGAAAGGGTAATTCGCCAGGAACTGGGTAAAGATCCCTATGAGGTGTTTAAATCCATAGATCCGACTCCTCTGGCCAGCGCATCTATTGCTCAAGTGCATTCGGCGGAACTGAAGGATGGCCGGGACGTAGTGATCAAAGTCCAGAAACCCGGCGTTGACGATATCATACTCACAGATTTGAACTTTTTGTTTCTCTGGGCCCAGGTACTGGAATGGCTGGCTCCGGATTTCTCGCGCACATCCCTCAAACACATAGTTCAGGACATGCAAAAAATCATGATGGAGGAATGCGACTTCATCCACGAGTCCAGAAACATACAGGAGTTCGACAAGTTCCTGCAGAAAACCGGCAATGAAAGAGTAATCGTGCCCAAAGTGCACTCAAAGTATACTACGGCAAGACTACTTACCATGGACCGGCTCTATGGAGTTCCCCTCACCGATCTGGAAAGCATTCGAAAGTACAGCCAGGATCCGGAAGAGACCTTGATCCTTGCGTTGAATACCTGGTTTATGAGCTTGATGGCCTGCGATTTCTTCCATGCCGATGTTCATGCCGGTAACCTTATGGTTCTGGAAGATGGACGAATCGCCTTCATTGACTTTGGCATTGTTGGACGAATCTCGAAAAAGACCTGGGGCGGAATCCAGGGTTTGATGGAATCCATGGAGACTCGTAACTTCGATGACATGGCCAATTCGCTCATCGACATCGGCGCCACCGACGGCCCGGTGGATCGCAAGACATTCGCGGCAGATCTGAAAAAGGTTTTCACAGGAATGGAAAACCTGGAGCGAATGGCGCGCAAGAACGAGGAAGTAGAAGAACAGGAAATCAATAGGCTTTTGATCGATATTGCCGAGGCGGGCCAGAAAAACGGAATCCGGTTCCCGCGGGAGTTCGCCCTGCTCATCAAGCAATTTCTGTACTTTGACCGCTACATCCGAATTCTGGCGCCTGAACTACGCATGTTTGAGGATCAGCGGATTGTACGGAGCCAGCAGGAATTGCCGGGACTGCCGGAAGCGGCCCGACCCGGAAAAGGCAAAGGACGAAAAAAGAAATAGAATTAGCTGGCGCTATTTTTTGGGCCTCTTGCAGGGTTCTGCCCGGAAACAACACCAGGCTGCCAGGCCTTTACGGCGGTTGCACAATACTTCTTAGGTACCGGGCAAAGCTACGAAGGGCCTGTCCTCTATGACTTAACTCGGCCTTCGCGGCCGAGGAAAGTTCGGCAAAGCATTGGCCGGTGGATGATTCAATGAATACCGGATCATAGCCAAATCCAGCGCTGCCCGAAGGAGCGAAAGCAATGGAGCCCTCCACCTCGCCCTGAAAATACCGGGGCTCCTGGTCGGGCTGCACAAAGCAAAGAACACATTTGAAACGGGCGGTCCGCTGCTCCACATCGAAAGAGGAAAGATTTTCCAGAAGCAATGAGTTCCGCTCTTCGTCGGTCAGACCTTCGCCGCCGTAGCGGGCGCTGAATACGCCGGGTTCACCGTTCAGAGCATCCACACATAGACCGGAATCATCGGACAGACAGGGAAGACCGGTGGCGCGGAACAGTCCTTCGGCCTTGATCAAGGCATTGGCGGCAAAGGTATCGCCGTCTTCCTCGAGGCTTATTGGCCTGCCATCTGCATCCTTCAAATCATCCAGGGACAAGCCCAGTTCCGCCGGCGAAACTACCTGTACAGGCAGTTGGAAGTCTTCAAGGATGTTTCGAAGCTCGCCTAGCTTCTTCTTGTTTCCGCTGGCTAGAAGGATTTTGAGCATGGCAGATTAATGGTGGCTCAGTGGAGAATCCTTGCTACTCAGTAGCTTAGGAGCCCGCGGCTATGTCGGAAAAACTCTTGAGAGCCTCCGGAAGGTCGTCATAGAAGTGGAAGACACGATCAAGAAGGGTAATTCGAAATACGCGAAGAACATCCCCTTCTTGCAAGACGATGCGAATATCCCCTTCTCGGCGACGGATTTTTCGCTTGGAGGCTATCAATACTCCCAGAGCGCTGGAGCATATATAGCGCAGTTTGGAAAAATCCAGAACAATGAAGCGGGCGCCATCGTTCAAAACCCTTTCAATCCCTTCTTCGAAAGCCGGAGTATCTCCGTGCTGGATGCTCCCGGCTATTTCCAGGACCGAAACATTGCCTTCCTCTGTCTTCTTGATTGGATCCATATCATTCGGCCATAAATAGGCTAAGTACCAATACCTGAGCGCCGCTCTGTTTCTTCAGGATCCTGGAGGCTTCGCTGGCGGTAGCTCCGGTGGTAAATACGTCTTCCAGGATTACATAGTAGAATGCTGGTCTATACTTCACTGTCAACTGTATCGAGCCCTTGAGCTGGAAAAATCTGTCTTTCCGTCCCGCTCCGCTCTGTTTTCGGGTTCGGACCTTTTTTAGCATTCCGCAGGCAGGCAAAGCAGGCGTCTCCAAGTGCCTGGACAAATCTGCCACCGGTTGGTAGTTTCGAGTATCCCGGGAGGATCCGCCGCTTTCGATGTAGATGAGGTATCCGGGCCTGCGTATTATGTCTGCTTCTTTCAGCAGTGTATGCAGCCTCTCCTTCAAATAGGGAAGAGACCATAAATAGGCCCTTCGCTCGTTTTCGAATTTCCAGGCCTGCAAAACCCTTTTGCATTCCGAATTCAGGCCGAATGTAGAAATATGCCGGTCAAAGAGTACATTACGATTCTGGCAGAAGCTACAGTTTCTTTGAGCAAGGACGCTGAAGCAGATGCTGCATCGGCCATAGACCGAAAGCATCTCCGGTCGACAACCCGGGCAAAGATGGCCGGTGGCATTTTCCCTCTTGCAAGCAGGACATTCCGTTGGGCTGTAAAGATGTGCTATCATACTTACTCCTTGTCCTGTTCCACCGGATCGTTGCGAATTTTCCGTATTCCGGGCGAGGCAATGGCATTTGCGGGACGAGGGATGCTTATGTTCCTTATAATGAATTTGGCGGCTGCTTCGCTTTCCGGGGAAACTCCGGCTGTTCCGCCCCATTCGCTACCCGGGTCGACCTGGACTGTCCTGGAAGATTTTGAATCGGTTCAGAACTGGAAACTCGCACGCCCCCGATTCTCCGATCAGAGCGCGCGGCTGGGCCGCGATGGTCCAATGAGCGGCCCCTACGCCGGGAGCAAGGGATTTGCTTCGCTTCTGTTTCGTGGGAATAGCGCCACTCCGGCCATTCTGGAGCCACCGGCGCCCATAAAACTCGGAGACTATTCGCAGCGGCTATCGCTGTATGTCTATGGTTGGAATCAACCGGTTCGAATGACCCTTCTGCTCAGGGACCGAAATGGTAAGCTTGCCCGATCCGCTCCCCAGAGTCTACAGTTCGAAGGATGGAAGAGACTGGAAATAGAGCTTCCGGACGAACTTCAACGCCGCCCGGAAGGACCCTTCCAGGAGTTCTATATTGAGCTTATGGGCCTTGAGCTTCGCCCTGTATACGATGAGACAATCCCTGTAAGAGCGTCGGTAGACGATCTGCGATTGCTGAGCGCGCCGGCGCTCAAATTGCCCGCCCCGTTTTCGCAGTAGCCCGCTTTTGGAGTGGCCGGTTTTCGGAGTAGCTGGCAATCCTGGTCGCACTCCAACGGGTGGCCCGAGGACTGACGTCGCCCTTGCCACAGTCGGCAATCGAGCGTGGTGCAGATGTCGTTTCAGAATTCGTCCAGAATCTCGGCCCTCTTATCCTTGTATTCCTGATCGGTGATCAGGCCATCCTTTCGGGCCTTCTCCAGCTGCTTCAGCTTTTCGCTCAAAGTCTTTTCTGAATCCGGAGGACCGCCGCCTTTGGGCTCATCGGAAGTAACCGAGAAGTAACTGTCGCTGGCGTCAAATCCGGGAGCTTCCTTTCTTTCTAGCAGACTTTCCATGGAATCGGAAGCGATAACCGCCCAGGTCTGATGATCGTAGGTTCCCACTTTCTTGTAGTCGAAAGAGTCGCTACCCACCAATGACAGGTCTGGATAGGATCTACGGAAACTAACTGGCAGTACTTCGGTCCAATTGTCTTCGGTAAGAAAATCGTCATAGGGGACCGGCTCTTTTATTTCCCCGAATACCAGGTTCAAACCGTTGGAATCGTACCAGATAATCAGGGACGTTCGCTCCATGCGACTCAGGACGGATTCATCCGGATCGAATCGCGAAATCAGAAGTATTCGCTGATCCGGTCCCACAGTCTCTATGGTTCGGGCCAATGACGTTGCGAATCTTTGCACCTCTGCCGGATAATATACCGGCCTAACATCGGTGCCCCAGAGGCTTTCCTTTCTGAACTTGAGTCCACCCAGTAGTTGAATCAAGTCTCCGGAACTCATTGCGGGAAATTGCGCCGGTTCGCCCAGAAATTCCTGCAGCTCTTCGTCCGGATAGTCCTCGGAAGGGATCGTATAAATGGCAAAGTAGTTGTCCAGAATCCTGGTTTCGCGGGAATAGAAGCCGCCCATGCAACTTTGAAATGACAGGGCCAGGACCAGGATGGTGGCCAGGGATTTAACGATTCGGACTGTACCGGACGGGGAGTTTGTTGCAAGGTCCGATCGGTCCCGGCACGGTATCCTTCGCGTAACGGTCTTATGTAAAAGGGCCAATGCCTGTGGCCAATATGGGCGGATGCCAGATTTCATTCTTTCCTAAACTCCTGGTTCTATGATCGAAGCAGGTATTGCCGATCTTAAGGGATCAGGACAACAAATCAGGAAAGCGTTGGTTCACCTGTTCGTCGTCCAGATGCGGAAGTACCGGTAGCAGACCGGCCAGTTTGAAAACGGAAAGTAAAGATTTTCCCAGTCCAAAAACGGTTATGTTTGCGCCTTTGGCCTTTAGATCCTTTTCGCACTTCAGCAGGATCCCAATCCCGGAACTGTCCACGAATCGCACTTCCCGAAAATCCAGGTAAACATTTTCTACACCGGGCTCATGTATGGCCAGAAAGTCTTCGTAAAACTCTCTGGCATTTTCCATCTTGAGATCCTCGGTAATGCGTACCACTGCGTCCGGAGTACGCATAAGGAGCAACTCTACCATTATTTGAGTTCCTCCGGCCGAATCCCTTTGATATAATGGGGGAATCCCTCTTTATCTGTGTATTCTACCACAACCTCATCCCCTCCGTCGGCCACCTCCACAACTCGAACCAGGGTTCCCTGGATTACGAAAACGCCTTCATGAAGAAAGGTGGGTCGGTTCAGGGTCTTCTCGTCACCGGGTTGGAGTGCCATGGGTCAAGGTTGCGTCCAGGGAAGTTGTGTTGTAAAGCAATTATACTCTTTCAGGCTGCTTTTCCGTGTATAGATCGCGCCCCTCGCGCTTCATGATCTTGAAAAGCTCGGTCTGTCGGGGATCCAATCGCGTACCGATGTCATAAATGGCATCCTCAAACCGGGCCCCTTCGATATTTGCGCCAGTGAGCTTGGCCCAGCGAATATCCGCTTCTCGGAAATCGGCATTCTTCAGATTACAGTTGTTTAGAAAAGCCCCTCGTAGACGAGCCCCGCGTAGATTTGCGCCTTCGAAACTGGCATTTTGGAGGAAAGCGTTCTGGAGGTTTGCCCCGGACAGGTCAACTCCGGAGAAATCTTCCCCCTCCAGGATAACCTGGTTGAGTTTTTCATTTCTGAGATGCCCCTGCTCCTTGAGCTTCTGCAAAGCATAGGCCCGGGTCACCCTGTCTTCGGGCTTTACTCCGGTACCGTTTCTGTAGTCCGCTACAGCCTTCTGCATTGCTTCCACAGCCGAGTCCGGATAGTTCTTTCTTCTTTCCGGAAACTCGAAAAGACTCTCGATGTCTTCGGATTTGATGTCGGCCGCCTGCTGCAGGGTCTTGCCCTTTACCCATTCGGTGGCCATGGCCAGAGCGGCCAGACCAAAACCACATCCGGTGGTAGTGTAGGACGCATCCAGAATGGTCTTATCCGGTGATTGCTCGTCGATTTTTAGATAAAGACGATAGCCATCGCCGCAACCAACGTTTCTGTAGGAGGACACCACAGTGGCCTCCTCCATTTCACGGTAGTTCATGCGCTGGTCATTGATTTCTTTATATTTCTCGAAATCCATCATGCTACCAGCATAAGCCTTTTCAGGGTTCTCGACGAGCGCTTCCAATTCCAGGATAGGAAAAACTGTACAGTCCGTGTACGGTGCCCTGGGCTTGAGCGCTCAAAGAACGCATCTCAAAGCGGATGTTGCCCGCATGCGCCTCCCTGTGAAGCTCCGCAATACTCTTAATCCCCATATCCTGGAAGCTTTGTCGGAGACCCTGGACCAGGTAGGGAAGGAACTGAAACATGGAGCCTTTGTCCACTACCGAGCCGGTCACTCCCTGGGCTACCTTGATCTCCTGATCTTCGGAGAAGTAGCGCTTGGCGCCGCCCGCTTCCATGGCTTCCAGACTGGCCATCCCACGATAGCGTTTGAGCCTGACTCCGTTTTCGTAGTAGTACTCGCCTGGAGCCTCATGGGTTCCGGCAAACATGGAACCCATCATAGTGGTAGAGGCTCCAATAGCCAGGGCAATGGAAATGTCGCCGATATTTGAAATGCCGCCATCGGCGATTACGGGGATCCCTTCACGGGCTGCATAGCGAGCTGTCTGGTAGACGGCGGTGGCCTGCGCGCGACCCACAGCCATGGTATCCTGGGTGATACAGATGGAACCCGGCCCCATACCCACGCGCAGCGCATCGGCGCCGGCACGGATCAGGTTCTTGCATTGTTCCATAGTTACAACGTTCCCGGCGATAACATCCAATCGTGGAAAGTGCTTCTTGATGTATTCGATAAGCTCGATCTGGTAGTGCGAGTTACCCTGAGCGGAATCGATTACGATTACGTCAGCGCCGGCGGCTTCCAGGGCTTCCAGTCGGTCTCGACTTTCCAGCTTTGTAGAGATGGCCGCGCCAACCATCAGTCGTTTCCCGGAGTCCTTGGAGGCATCCGGGTACTCCCGATGTTTCTTGATGTCTGATCTACAGATCAGGGCTACAAGCTGGCCACGATCGTTTACGATGGGAAGCTTGCCCTTCTTGGACTCTTTGAGCACCTGATTGGCCTCGGCCAGCGAGAAACCTTCAGGAGCGGTAATAACTTCCCGGGTCATGACCTGGGATAGAGGTACGGAATAATCCTTTTCAAGGTCCACATCCCGATTGGTTACAATGCCCACCAGCTTGCCGGTGCGATTTCCGTCTTCGGTGATAGGGATCCCGGAGAAGCCATACTTCTCCTTAACTCGATAAATGTCGGCTATCGTATGTTGCGGACTGAGAACGATGGGATCAGTGATGAAGCCATTCTTGAATCGCTTCACCTTCTCCACCAGCTCTACCTGTCTCTCTACGGTGTTGTTGTAATGGACCACCCCGATACCGCCGAGAAGCGCCATGGCAATGGCCATACGTTCTTCGGTCACGGTATCCATGGGGCTCGATACCATGGGACGTTGGATGCGAATGTTGCGCGTAAGCTGCGTGCTCAGGTCTACTTCGCTTGGATGAAAATCGATGAAGCCGGGTAAGACCAGAAAGTCCTTATACGTTAGTCCGCCTTCCAGGGCAAATAACTCGGCCGCGGAAAGGCCGTCCTGAAAGGTTTCTTCTTCCTGACCGGCAAAAGCTGCCTTGGGCTGGGTCTGCAATCCGTCCATAGTACCTTCCTTTCAAACAGGAAGTCGCGACCGGGGCAGATCGGCAAGGCAATTTCAGATGGCCCGTCGTTTTCGTAGCTCGGAAATGGCGGATTCGTCGTAGCCCAGGGCTTCGAGCAACTCCTGCGTGTGCTCACCGTGTCCCGGAGGCGCGCTACGATAGGAAATCGGACTACCAGAAAGATGAAACGGGCTTCCGGTCACGGGAACAGGTCCCAACTCGGGGTCGTCCAGAGCCACGGCCGCCTCCCGGGCCTTCAGCTGCTCACTATGGAAGGCCTCATCGGGAGAAAGCACCGGGGTGAGACAGCAGTCGGTATGCTCGAAAAGCGGCTTCAAGTCTTCGTAGGTTCGGGTATGAAAAAAGTCCTGCAAGTCCTGTCGTACGGAGTCCCGGTTCTCCTGCGAGTCCGGGTCCGTCTGGAGCTTCTCCATCAAATCCTCTCGAGAAATGTTTTTCAGGAATGTGCGAAAGAAATTACCTTCCAGGGCCCCCAGCATGACGTGACGGCCTTCCTTTGTTTCGTAAACCGCGTAATTGGGCAACCCGCCGCTCAAATCCATACGTCCACGGGCTGGCAGATGACCGGAAGCCGCCATTTCCCCGGCATGGATGGAGAGCAGTCCAAAAGCCCCGTCCATCATTCCTGTGTCTACAAACTGGCCCTCCCCGGTGCGCTGGCGATGAAACAGCGCGGCAAGGATTCCCGACAAAGCAAGCAAGCTACCTCCGGCTGTGTCTGCGATTTGCACGCCTGGCAACACCGGCGGCCCCCCTGCTTCGCCGGTAATGTGCAGCAGTCCGCTTTCGGCGATATAGTTTCCGTCATGGCCCGCACGGTCTTTCGCCGGCCCTGTAGCTCCGTAGCCCGAGATGGCGCAGTAGATCAGTCCCGGGAACTTTGCATGCAGACTGGTGTAGCCAATCCCCATTTCTTCCAGCGTATCCGGGCGAAAGCCCTCCAGCAGAATATCGGCCGTTTCCAGTAGCTTTAGAAGAACCTCCCGTCCTTCCGGTCGCTTAATGTTCAAAGAGATACTCTTCTTATTTCGGTTCACCGCATAAAACAAACCGGTGGGTCCCTCTTTTCCGTCGCCGCCAAATTTACTGCCCATCAAACGAGTCATATCCGGCATTCGCGGATTCTCAATCTTGATGACTTCCGCCCCCAGATCCGCCAGGTGCATGGAACAAAGAGGTCCCGGTAGAAGAAGGGATAGATCGATTACTCTAATACCTGCCAGAGGCCCCTGGTTGGGCTCGCCGTAGGATCGCTTCTTTAGTTGCGTTACATCAATTGCCATGGTTTTCTCCGAACTAGTTGTACACTTTACCTGAATGGAATTGCTCGGCCCCCTTCAGACTGTCTTATACGAACCGCTTCCTTACCGCGAACAAGATCTGACCGGCTGCGAAAGTCTTGGTCGGCATCGCAATAGCAAAGTCCTGACCAGGCAGCCCACCACGAAAGCCGGGGGCTCCTTTCAGCGCTAGCCCGGGCGCCGCCGGGCGCGCTCAAAGGGTCAAACCGGCTTGCTCAATTAGCAGCGGTCATCCTGGAGGCTACCAGCCAGAGACCAACGATCATCATCGCAATTCCGGCATACTGGATCCAGTCCAGGCTTTCCTGAAAAAAGAAGCGCGAAGCAACAAGAACAATAATAAAGCCAAGACTGGTCATGATGGGATAGGCGATGCTCAAAGGAACACTTTGCGAAAGGACGTGCCTGTAGGCGATGAAAGCAAGGCCAAAGCTTGCCAGCCCGGCGATCAACCAGGGATTAAACAATTGCCTGATAAAATCTTCCGCGCCCATTTCCCCGGATCTGTATGCGCTGGCCTTTATCAGAATATTGGCCGAAGCATTTAATACAATTGCCAGAATAAAAACGATTAGAGTGAGTTGAGTCATTTTTTCCCCCGATACATCAGTGCTTTTCGATTACTCAATGCGTTGAATAATCCTGGAACATGGCCGGAATCGTCCAGCGAGAAGTTCCTTCTGGAATTCCGATGCCTGAAACGGCGCTACAGGGTTTTCCCTTGCTCCAGGGTTTAACCCGCTAGCGCTTATCTTTCTATTCATGCAAAAACCAGCCTTTCCAGCTCCCTAAAATCCATGCTGATTCGCACAGGCAAGGTGTAAATACCATGCAGGTGAATGCGATCCGGTCTTTTTTCCTCCATGCCATGGACGGTTGCCAGACTGCGGATCCGCACAAGATCCTTCTCTGTTGTAATGACCGGATACCCTTTCTGCCATTTTCGGAGGTCGGATATGGAATACCGGTAATGGTCTCTGTAAACGAAATGCTGTATTATAGAAAAGCCCGCCGAAGCCAGGGTGGACTCAAAACCGGCTGGATTGCCGATGCCGCTCGCAGCCACCACCGGGCATGCATTCAGAGCCGGCCGTACGGCGCCGGGCTCGTGGACGGAATCCCAGATCGGAATATGCGGAAAGGCATTTCCAATGGCATCTCTCCATTGACGGGCACGCTCGCCGGCCAGATCCGTCCGGGTCAGCACTACGGCGCTGGCGCGCTGCAATGCGCCCAGCGGCTCCCGGAATTTACCCAGCGGAATCAGGGCGCTTCCCAGGGCCTGCGTAGCGTCGATTAGCACGATATCCAGGTCTCGGAACAGCGATGGATTCTGAAACGCATCGTCCAGGACAAAGAAATCGCATTCCTGGCCAAACCTTTGAATAGCCGCGAATCGATCGGCGCCTACGATAACCCGGGCTCCGGGCACATGGTAGAGCTGCGCCTCATCCCCGCTCCAGGTAGCATCCATGCAGAAGGATTCTCCGTCAAAAGCGAGACCTCCGCTGGAGGCGGCTTTCCCGCCATACCCGCGAAGCACCACAGCGGGCCTGTAACCATGCTTCAGTGCAGCTTCCAATAGCCAGATGCCCAGGGGCGTTTTTCCGGTTCCGCCGGCGCTCAGGTTTCCAATGGAAACCACTCGCCCGCTGATTCTTTTCTGCCCGGCCAGACGACGCTCAAACTTGCGATAGTGAAGCTTCAGATAGAGCTTCTGAAGCCAGTGTCGGTACCGGATGGGCTCCGGTAGATCATTTTCGGATCCTTTCATGAAATGGTGAATTGCATCTCGTAGAGCTTGCGATAGATCCCGCCTTTTTCCAGCAAGGTTTTGTGATCGCCGGTTTCGACAATTCGCCCCTGGTCCATCACAAGAATTTTATCCGATCGGGTCACAGTGGAGAGTCGGTGCGCCACAATAAATACAGTCCGACCTTTGAGCAAAGTGTTGATGGCTTCCTGAACCATCTTCTCACTTTCGTTGTCCAGCGCCGATGTGGCTTCGTCAAAAATCAGCACCGGTGGATTATGTAGAATGGCACGAGCAATGGCAATACGCTGTCGCTGGCCGCCGGAAAGCATCACGCCTCTTTCGCCTACAATGGTATCGTAGCCATCATGCAATGCAGAGATAAACTTGTGCGCATGGGCGGCTCGGGCGGCGCGAACCACTTCTTCTTCGGGTATATCCACTCTTCCCAGGGTAATGTTGTCCCTCAGAGTTGCGTTGAACAGAAATACGCTTTGAGTGACGATTCCTATCCGTTCGCGTAGATCGTTCAGCCTAAAGGATTTCAAATCCTTACCATCTACAAGAATTCGGCCTTCTGTAGGATCATAGAAGCGGGGCAATAAGTCAATGAACGTGGACTTTCCGGCGCCGGAAGACCCCACAATGGATACAGTCTGGCCCGCCTCCACACTTACGCTTACAGATTTCAGGGCATCATTGTCCGACCCCGGATAGCGAAAACTGACATTATCAAACTGTATGGTATCGCGGACTCCGCCAAATCGAATCGGATCTTTGGCTTCGGTAAGCCTGGGCTTTTCATCCAGAATCTCGAAGATTCGTTCTGCCGCCGCCGAAGAGGCGCCCAACAGATTGACCATGATGGAAACCTGCTTCAGGGGACGCATAATGAAAATAAGAATAAAGAAGAAGCCAAAGAACATTCCCCGGCTCAGCTCGCCGGCCGCGATTTGATACGCACCCCATCCCAGAAAGATTACAACGACCAGAGTGGCCACAAATTCGGTGATAGCCGGACCTACCTGATGATAATAGTGTCCTTTGAAGGTGTTTCGGAAAAGTCGATGGTTGATAATGTTAAACCGCATCTGTTCGAACTTCTCCATGGAAAAAGCGCGAATCACGCGTATGCCGCTAATGATCTCCTGAACGTGTCCTCCCATCTCGGCCAGTCGCTCCTGCTGCCCCATAGCGGCCCGGCGTATCTTTACTGCGAACTTGTTTACCGGAGCAATGAGAATAGGCACCACAAGCAGGATTGCCACAAGCATTTCCCAGCTAATCAGCGCAAGAATCAAGAGATGGGTAACGATATAGAATAGATTGACCACCGCTTCCTGGAATTCGATTGAAAGCGATCGCCCAACGAGTTGGACATCGTTTATCACCCGGCTCATAATGATGCCGGTACGACCCTGCTCGAAGTAATCCAGCCCCAGATTATTCAGCTTATTGTATAGCCGATTTCGGATATCGCGTATTGCGTAGGTTCCGGCGGTACCGATGAAATAAAGACTGAGGCTCAATCCGATAATCTTTAAAAAGTAGATGGGAAGAACAAGAAGGCAAAGACTGAAGATGGCCTCCCGGGGGGTCTTGTCCGCCACCCACTCATTGGAGTACACCTTGAATCCAGTCCATCGGGCATTTATGGCATCGAATATCGGCAGCTTCTCGCCGCTCTGATAGCGGTCATACTTGTTCAGCTCGGAGGCGCCCAGAGGAAAGAGTTCTACCTTTTCGGTTTCGCCCAGGGCATTAAAGATGGGGATGAAAATGGTTAGAGAAAAAAGATTCGTAATGGAAACCACGAGAGATAGAAACAAGCCCGCCAGAATCCGGAATTTATATTTCAATACGAACCTGCTTAGACGCAACAGGGGCGCAGCTCTTAAAGGCGGCTTGGTTCTAGTCTCTTCCATAGGCCTTTGAAGTCTTAGCTTATCATTGTTCCCCGAGGCAAGAACAATAGCATCTCTAGAAACGGAAGTCCCCGATGCCAAATACGAAGTTGAATCTGTCGTCGCCCGGAATAGGCTTCAGCTTACCCCGTTCATAATAGAGCTTCTGAGCCAGAAAAAGCCGCAAGGGAAGCACCGGAATCTGGATTCGAATACCAAAACCCCAGGAGAAAAGAGCTCGGTCCAGCGCCAGGTTTCTCTGTGAAAGCACCGCTCTTCGCGGATCGTTCCAGGCCGACTGGGAGCCAAAGAAATAGGGCTGCTGGTTCACCGGGTTTATGTAGTCCGCCAGATATCGGTCAATGGCATTAGCTCCCTCAAACCGCGCTTCTACCTCGTCTTCGTAGTTGTCCACAAACTCGGCGTTGTCGCCAGTAAGCTCGCCCAGGTTAATAAACATGCTTCCTGCATCCAGAAAGAAAGCCCACCAGAGCACCGATGGCTCGATAGGAAAGCGCATCTCCAATCCGCCCAGGATCATATGGTTTGCGCCATTGAGCTGCCACCAGGGCCGGGGAAAGTTGGGATCCCGGGCAAAATCGTAACCACGCAAGGTTTCATAACCGCCGATCAAGAGACGGTCTCCGGGTTCGATGAATGGATTAATGTCTTTGTTCTGGTTTCCGTTGTAAGGCGCCGTTTCATGGGTAAAGGTACCGGACAATCGTGTCTCGATGACTACGCGCCAGCGCTTCAACGCATTGGAGCGGAAGAGTCCGCCAAATGTATAGTCAAAAGGCCAGAAATAATGCGAGAACTTGGCGGTGTATTGATTGTAATGATCCTGTCCGCCCAGGATCTGGCCTACCGTCTCGATGGATAAATCCATGCTGAGTCCGGATGTGGTGTTATACACGTTGTCCCGGGAATCGTAGAGCAAACCATTGGTGAAACTGGATTTGAACTGCCAGCCCAGATTCGTTCTTCGAATCACCTCATTACTGGCCAGCGCCGAGGGCCTGGAGGCAATAGACCAGCTCGGGGAATAGCGATGGTAGTGGGCCCAGTTAATCCAGAAGGTATGCGAAAGACCTACCCCCAGCCCCAGAGATGTGACTTCGTAGGTGGCCCGTTCGAAAAAGTCGTTGGGGTCGTCGCTGACCTGAATGGGAACAATTTCTACTGTGCTGGAAGCATATCCTGCATATAGCGAAAGGGCCCAGGGGCGGGGCGCGCTACGATAACAGTCCTCTTCTTCCTCCAGGAAGGGACGAATTACATGCCGTATCTTTTCTTTTGTGCGATCTAGATTTTCAATCGTCTCGGGCTGCGTGCGAGCCTCTTCCACATACATGCGAATGAGCTTACCCACTTCGCTGTACTGGTTCTGGTAGGTGTCCGCGAGAAGTTCCAGAGATTCCAGGGATTCCGCATCGTCGATTCGTTGCTGCTGATTATACCAGTATCTTCCGGTAGAGTCCTGGCAGGCTTCATACAACCAGGGGTCCGTCCAGGAAATGCTCACCTGACGAGTGAGCGGACCATACTGTAGTTTGCCGGTGATTCTCTGGCCGGTACCATTCAGGTTGTTTTCCCCTACTTCCGTAAAGATAGAGAAACCCGTCTGGGTTCCGTAGCCGCCGCCCATAGTAATGGTTCCTGTGGGCTGCTCGGTGACGTCGATGATCAGGTTCATCTTTTCGTCATCTGAACCGGGACGCATTTCCAGGTTCACTTCCTTGAAGTAACCCAGGTTAAAGATCTTCTCCCGGCTACGTTCCACCAACGCCGAGTTAAACAGTTGTCCTTCTTTAACCAGAAGCTCCCGGCGAATAACATTCTCCTGAGTCTTGGTCATTCCCTTGATTATGATGTTTTCGATAAATGCAAGGTGATTCTCGCGAACAATGAAATGAACGTGGCGGAGCGTCTGGCCGGCAGCCCGGGGATCGTCCGCCAGTTTTTCGCGCAGCATTTCAAAATCCAGGCTCTTCCCGATGTCCTTACAACGTTTCTGGTCTTCAGAAGCCGGATTCTTCAGATCCCGACAGGCTTCGTATTTCTGCAGATTTTCTTCGGTAAGCTGGAAGGTAGTAAAATAGGGCTGGATCTGAGCAAATACATATCCCTGTGAGGAGTAGGCCTGTTGCAGAGTATTCCGGTCGCGAAAGAACTTGCCTTCGTCAAAGATTTCTCCGGACTCCCCGGGGTTAAACTCCAGAAAGCTGAGTAATTGCTCTTCGGTAAACACCGGGTTCTGGTTCTCTTTGGTCTTTACCTTGCGTTCCGGCGGATTTCGCTCCAGGTTAATGGCCTGAGAATCATGCTCCAGGGAGTAGCCGCCAAAAAAACGAATATCACCTTCATTGAGCTTATAGGTTATGACGACTACCCGGCCTTCTTCCGGCCTGGATGGATTTCTCCATCGAATCTCATAACCGGTGCTTTCCGGGACGATCTCTGCATTCACGTACCCGTTGGATTTCGCGTACGCCAGAATCTTATACTTGTCCTCTTCGAACTTGCCTTCGCTGAAGATTCCGTCCTCGAAGATTCCCTCTTCTTTGTGATCCAGGATGGCCAGCATGTTCTCCGGATCCAGGTTTCGAGTACCCAGGATGTTGATTCGCGAAATCGGTATGGATTCCCCTTCATCGATAATATAGCGTAGTTCAATGGTGTTGGTTTCTGGATCCACCTCCGCGGTATCCAGCCACACTGCAGCCATGAAGAAGCCTTCGCTTCTGTATTTATCCACCAGGACGGCCACCGCTTCCTGAGCTCTTTGAAGCTGATACACATCCCCTTCTTTGACCGGAAGAGCAGTCTTCAAGTCAGCTTCGTAGAGCTCTTCCATACCCAGAAGCTCGATATCACTAATCCTGGGTAACTCCACCAACTCAAAGTTTAGAAGAACACGGTTATCCGAAGTAAGTTCGGCCTTTAGCGTAACGTTTTCGAAATAGCCGGTGGCGTAGAGGGAACGCACCGCTGCATTCAGGCTTTCCAGGGTGATTTCCTGACCCGGAGTGAGTGGAACTGTATCCCGGAGCTCTGTAGGATCTACGTTCTGAATTCCGTAGAACTCAATTCCGGCCAGCGGTTTGCCCAGATACTGATCTCGATCCGAGTTGCCTGGAACAATGGCCACGATCATACCTGCAGCCACCGCAACATGCACCAGGCGTGGAGCGATTTTCTGCAGTATTTCCTTGAGCTTTTGGATCACTGATGCTCCAATCTAAACGGTCGAATTGCCGGGACGGGCCGGAATCTGGACAGAAAAATTGCCTCCATTCAACAGTCATTCTCATTTTCCCTGATCCTTCATCACCGGGTTCTATCGGTGCCGGGATAAAAAAAGAGGCCAGCCTATGGCCAGCCTGAGACGAAAAAGTAGTACGGTTCGACGGTCCGCCCTGTTTCTGAGCGAAGTTCTCGATCTGTTTTGTGCTTCCTACCCGGTTTGAGTGGGGTTCACCGGGTTTCTCAATCAGGCACCGGCCCGATTGAGCAAATGCCGGGCATGCTCCAGAGCCATGGAATCCTTTCCTCCTCCGAGCATCCGAGCCATTTCCTGCATTCGATGGTCTCCCTGTAGCTTGTCCAGGCGGCTGAAGGTCCGACCATCCTTCAGGGCCTTGGAGATACGGAAATGCCGATCTGCAAGACTTGCGATTTGATGAAGGTGCGTGACTACCAGCAATTGGCTGTGTCCTGCCAGCATCTGCAGTCGATCGCCGATAGCGCAGGCTACCTCCCCGCCCACTCCAGTGTCGATTTCGTCGAAGATCACGGTGGGTACCGGATTTTGCTCCATAACGGTGGTCTTCAACGCCAGCATAATTCGGGAAAGCTCACCGCCGCTGGCCACCTTTCGCAGCGGCTGCAACTGCTCGCCGCGGTTGGCGCAAAAGTAGAGTTCTACTCGATCCAGACCTTTTTCGGAGATTACGTATTTCTCATTCTGGCCTTCCGGAATGACTCGCTGTCTACGCTGTCCATCGGTCTTCTCTTTCATTTCCCGGTTCACTGTGACCTGTATAGTAGCGCCCGGCATACCTAGATGTGATAATTCCTCTGCGAGCTTGTTTTCCAGGGCCCGTATTACCGAACGCCTCTTTATAGATAAGTCTTCGCTGGTCTCGAGCAGCTCCGCATCCACCACCTTGAGTTCCGATTTCAGCAACTCGGTTTGCTCTTCGCTCATCTCTATACTGGAGAGCTCCGCCAGGAAGTCCTCAAGGGCGGAAAGAACCGTAGATGTATTCCCTCCGTACTTCTTATGAAGCTTTCTGTAGCCAGACAATCTCTCTTCCACATCTTCCAGTCTTTCTGGACTAAACTGCATGCGGTCCTTCTCGCTGCGTAAGAAGTCTGCCACGGCCTCGAGGCTGTACAGTGCATCTCTGAGGTATTGTACGTTGGCTTCTATATCTGGATGTATGGGCGCATGCTTTTCGAGTATAGACTCCAGCTTTTCGATGCTATTCAATACCGAAGGGTCTTCCTCCTTTAGCAGGCTGTAGCCCATATAAAAATCCTGATACAGCTTCCCGCTATTCTGTACCATGGCCTTTTCCTGTTCTAGCTGATCGTACTCCTCCTCCCGCGGTCCAAAGGTGTCTATTTCATCGATAGCGAAGCGTAAGAAGTCCAGGCGCCGTTGTTTCTCGTGTTCTTCCATCTGCACCGATCTAAGCTTGCGTCGAATTTCCATAGCCCGGCCATGCAAGGAAGAAACGCGGGCAGCCAGGGCCGAGGTCCCGGCGAAAAGATCGAGATAGTCAAGGTGCGTTTCCGGTTCCAGCAAACGCTGATGGTCATGTTGACCGTGCATCTCCACAAGGAGTCCGGTGAGCCGACGAAGCTCGGCCAGTTTGAGACTTTCGCTGTTCACGGTGACCCGTCCCCTTCCTTCCGGCGAAATCTCGCGACGGATATTCAGATAGGGTCCTTCAGCCGGAATACCCAGCTCCAGCATGAGCTCGGGCAGGCCGGATTCGCCCATTGGCGAAATGTCAAAGATAGCTTCCACTACTGCACGACTGGCCCCATTCCTTACGAGACCGCCCCCGGCTCTGGCTCCTAGCACACAATCCAGCGCCTGAAGTATGAGCGACTTACCGGATCCTGTTTCCCCGGTAAGGGCGTTGAAGCCCTGTTCCGGACGAAACCGGACCTCCTCCATGATTCCGAAATTCTCTACCCTGAGTTCGATTAGCATAACGCACGTATAGCACTATACAAATAATACGCAACTTATTTTTTAGTAGAAGGCCAAAAAAATGGGAAGGCCAGAAGGAATGAATCGACGGCAAATTGGACCCCGGGAGGCTGACGGAAGCATGGAGCGCATACAGCGGAACCTTCGCTGGTTTCATCATATATCCCTCGGGGTCTGGATCCTGGCGCTTATTACCATGATCCTGGGCCCCTACGTAAGAGCCGAAAATGCCGGGCTTTCCTGTCCCGATTGGCCGCTCTGCTTCGGTCATGTGGTGCCTCCCTATGAATACCGGGTTTATCTGGAATTCATCCATCGTGTGTTTGCCGGTGTCCTGCTCGGACCGCTATTCATTGTCTGGCTGGTTCTTTCATGGCTGGACCGCAGTCTAAGGAAGAAATTCGGACTATGGACGCTTCTGGCCGCGCTGGTTCTGGCAGTGCAGATCTTTCTGGGCCGGCAGACCGTGACCATGCTTCTGAACCCCTACATCGTAAAGTCGCACCTACTAAACGCCCTCATTCTGCTGGGCATCATGCTGCTTGTATGGCGTCGGGCGCGAATCTGGATGAAAACCGGGTCCCTGGAGGATAAGCCGGTGACCGGGGCCGTGCTTCTTCAAAGGATTCTGGTTGTTGCTCTGTTGGTGCAGATCTATCTGGGAGGTCGCGTAAGCGCCAATGAAGCCGGACTGGCCTGCACCACTTTCCCCGCATGCTACACTGTGCAAGATCCCGAAACAGGCGAAAAGGAGGGGATCTACTTTCCGCCTATGATCGGCCATACCGAAATGCATATTACACATCGCCTCGGCGGATACGCATTGTTCCTCTATGTTATTGTCCTTGCTCTCGTTGGTCGCAGCACCTTTCGCTTTCGTAGAAATGCCATCTTCCTGGGGTTGCTGACTCTGCAGATACTTCTGGGAGCCCTAAACGTACTGTACAGTCTTCCGGTGCCGGTTACGGTATTGCATTCGGCCATGGCCATGGCGCTATTCATACTGGCCGTAATCACAACTATAGATACAAGAACAGGTTATGGAGACTACAGAAAGCCGGCTTAAGCTTCTCTATCAGCTCTTCAAACCTGGTCTGGCCTTTTCCATCGTAGTTACGGTGGTTCCGGCTTTACTTCTGGACGAGCGAATACCGTCGCTTTCGCTTATCTTTTATACGCTGCTGGGCACCGGACTGTCCGCCATGGCATCCTTCGCCTATAACCAGCTTCTGGAACAGCATACCGACGCCAAAATGAAGCGTACGGCCAAACGGGTTTTGCCGGCCGGTAAGCTGGATCCAATTCTGGTGCACATCGTGGGCTCCAGTCTACTGGGGGCGGGAATACTGATCCTGCACATCAAGTCCGGCTGGCTGGCGGCCTCCCTGGCCCTATTTTCTTTTCTGTTCTACGTTTTCATCTATACTCTTCTGCTGAAGCCGCATACCGACCTTTCCACAGTTCTCGGGGGCATCTGTGGCGCCATCGGACCGCTGATTGGCGAAGCGGCGCTGAGAGGAACAGTAACTATTGAAGGGATTCTTCTCTTTCTTCTGGTCTTTTTGTGGCAGCCGCCGCATTTCTGGGCTCTTTCCATTTTTCGACTGGAGGATTATCGAGCAGCCGGCTTCCCGTTGCTTCCCATCAAGAAGGGAATACCGGTTACCGTTCGGCAGATGATTCTATACCAGGCCCTATTAATCCTGGCCATGTTGGCGGTCTGGTTCCCGGCGGGAATCGGTTCTTATTTCTACTTGCTTCTTTCCATACCGTTTGGCCTGTACATCCTGTTTCGTATGGTGCGCCTGAAAAAGAACACCACGCCCACAGAGGCACGGTCCATATTCTTTCTCACCATCTTTCACAACATTTTGTGGCACGGCTCGCTAACCGCAGAATTGCTTTTACGAAATTGGTAGTTCCGATTGCATGGAACCGTGCAATCCTATGGCCGCTACATTAACCTCGCTATTCTGGCTTCAGGCATCCTCGGTTTTGTTTTCTTTCATTACGCCGCGCCTTCATCATCCCCGGAAGCCTACTATACCCTGGGTTTTATCTGCCTCATCGCATCGCTCTGGATTTCAGAGATTGTCCCTCTGGGAGTGGCCAGTCTTCTGCCTTTAATTTATTTCCCCCTGGCAGACATACTGGATGCCAGAACCCTGGGCGAATCCTACTTCAACTCTACTATCTTTCTCTTTCTGGGAGGTTTCCTTCTGGCGGCGTCGATGGAGAAGTGGGATCTGCATAAGCGAATCGCTCTATGGATTCTTTCGCTGACCGGCAAACGTATTGTGGCCGGCTTCATGCTTGCCAGCGCCTTTCTGTCCATGTGGATTTCCAACACCGCAACCGCTATGATGATGCTGCCCATCGCCAGCGCAGTTCTGGGTCGCCTCTCCGGGCCCGGCTGGAGCCGACCGGTGTATCTGGGAGTGGCCTACGGCTGCTCCATCGGCGGTATTGCGACCTTGATAGGTACTCCTCCCAACCTGGCGTTTAGCCGAATCTACAAACAGAATTTTCAGGGCTTTCCCGGTTTTGCCGAGTGGATGCTACTTTCTTTGCCTCTGGCCACAGCGCTCTTGCTCATCGCTTATCTGGTGCTGGATAAGTGGCTCTATCGTGCCGGACGCGAAGATACATTGAATCGGCAGCACTGGAAGGAGCAACTGATCGTTCTGGGTCCGGCCACTACCGAACAAAAGATGGCCGGAGGAATTTTCACTATAACGGCCCTGCTGTGGATCTTTCGCAGTCCTCTGGATCTGGAAACGTTTTCTATTCCGGGTTGGATCCAGCTCTTCCATGGATTGCCCGGCCAGAAGTCCCTGAACGACGGTACGGTAGCTTTGATCATGGCGCTCATTTGTTTTGCTCTTCCCGCCCCCTCGCACAAAGGAAAGCGTATCCTGGAAGCCCGGGATCTGGATCGCATACCCTGGTCTATCCTTCTGCTCTTCGGCGCGGGCTTTGCTCTGGCCGCGGCCTTTCAGAGTAGCGGACTTTCGCAGCAGGCCGGATCGCTTTTGCAATCGATTCGTCCGGAAAATGTGTTTCTGATGATTCTGCTGATCAACTTCTCAATGAATATGATGACCGAGTTCACTTCCAATACCGCCACCGCACAGATCATACTTCCTGTTATGGCTGCCTTATCCGCCGAGTCCGGACTGCCCGCTTTTGGACTGATGGCAGGCGTGACGTTTTCCGTAAGCATGGCCTTCATGATGCCGGTGGCCACCCCGCCCAATGCCATTGTTTTCGGAAGCGGCCAGCTTCGCATCGCCGATATGGTACGCACGGGACTCATTCTAAATCCCATCACGGCGCTGGTGGTAAGCGTGTATTGCTACTTCATGTTCTTCTGATTTCGGTTTCGCTGGCTCAGGCTTCTGATTATCGGTTGGCGCCATCGGTTCTCAAACCTCTCTTTGCCGCTCTTTGCAACTTCAAGGGCCCCTAACACATCGCGCCGGATAGGTAACGGTTTTGGTTGTAACCAGTACGTTACCGACGCTGAAGTCCAATCGCCAGGCCGACGTAGCATTGAAGTGCGCCGTGGTCGAGGTCCAGTAGAAGCCGTTAGAAGTATTGGGGAATTGTGCAGCATTGCTGGCCGGGTTATTCACCGAACGATCCAACAACAACTTGAGCTCATTCAGGGCCGGCAACCTCCAATCCGATCGGCCTGCCAACGTAAGTCCGTAGCAATAAAGGAGCGCATCTTTCCAGGTCAGATTCGTGACGGTACCGGTACAACTGGCATCGTTAGTCTGACCACTGGAGCACTTCTGGAAGATCAGGCCAGTTGTAGTTTCGGTAACTGTGCCGTTGCCATTGTCTGTAAAGGTAGGTGCCCTTCGCTCGCCGGAAACACACCTGGCGACAAAGGTATTGGTTTTTGCTTCAGTAGTGGTGTTTCCATCGGCCACACTCATGGCGAACGCTACGGTCGCACTCCCGGAATACTCGGTGGCCGTCCAGTTCTGGATAGATGGATTTCCCGGAAAGTGACCGGCATACAGGGCGGGGCTGGCCAGTCCGTAGCTGTGAATGGTCTCCAATTCGGCGGTGGTACTCAATCGCCAGTCCGTCCGACCAGCATAGCCGGCGCCGGAGTTGGCCGAGTTCAACGCCTGACAAATGGCCATAGCGGCGCTCCAGTCGGATGTCTGGGCGGAGCCATTGCTGCAACTGACTCCGCTGAGTCCCGGCAAACATGTCTTCCAGACCAGACCGGTGGATTGATCGACAGTTATATAATCGGCTGGATACCCATCGTTGAGCTGCGGAGGCCTGAGTCCCCGAGGGACCGGACTGGTGACATCACCGTCCTGATTCGGAAAAGAGGTCCCGCCGCAGGAGATGCTGCTACTTTCATCGTAGCAAAGACTCTGTCCGGTATCCGCCAGTGGGTAAAAAGGTCCGGACGTGGCTTCAGCAGGGTTCGATTCAGACGCTACGGCCGCCAGGATGGGCGGAAAACCAGGCTCGGCATCCGGGCTGCAGTACAGGATTCCAGGAAGCAGAATCGCGCACAGCAGTGTGCGATGCAGAATGTGTCTTTTTTGCTGCGGTGGATGCATCGTGCAAGGCTAATGATTTAGACGAATGCGCCGGGGCCCTTCCTGTCAAAAAAGCTCCAATCCAGTGGGGCAATCATTGACCATTCCGTGCAAAACCTCAATAGCCATTTGTATCATATTGCAGCAACGTTACATTGGTTATCACACCATCTACGAAAGTCCCGGCGCTTACCAGTCTGCCATGACCCTGATAGGGACCAATATTCGGCGTATAGATGCAAATCTCATTGGATTCGCACAGACCGTTTTCGTTTCCAATGCCGTCGTTAATTCGTTCGTAGGCACGCCGCAGAAACGTGGTGCTGCACAGCCCGGTAGACCAGGTTCCCCCGGCTCCGGTACAGGCTGCTGACGTGGTATAGCCGGGAAGCGAACAGACCTGATCCTCCCAGACGGCGCCGGGGATATTCTGACAATCGGTTTGCGTGGGCTCGGTCCAGATATGATAGAATACATCGTTTCCGGTGGGAAGCGACAGTCGATTGCGAAACACTCCATCTGTGGAGCGAAGGCTGAAGTCCCAGATCCGACAGGGGGCTACGACGCAGCCGCCGTACAGAGTGCTGGCGGACACATCCGCGGCATCGCGGCCCAGGGTTCGCAACCAGTGATCAAAGTTAAGGCGATCCGCCGGAAGCGCGCCCACCAGTCCATTTGCATCCGATGGATTGCTCGCATCATCCACGGTCAGGGGACCCACAAAACTTGTGGCTGCGCTCTGCCCCGGAATGTAGATGAAATCCGATGCCAGATCCAGATTACATCCAGTAAGGATTCCGTTGCCCGCCACTCCTTCGCAATCTTGAACGTTATTTCCGGCAATTAGAAGCCCGGTAATATAATTATCTGCGGAAGAGGGATCCATATTGGCAAAGCCAACACCCGGCGCGCCCTGATGATGCAGCAAAGCAAGATCCGCCACCTGGTTTCGGTCCGAGGGTCCGGAGTTTCCGCCCCCGGTAGTGCTGAAACCAAAACCACGAACTCTGTGGTTTATGGCATAAGCGTTGGAAAGCAATGTATACCGAGGCGTGCCAAATCCCCAGGAGACGCCGGGATAGGTTCCATTGGACCACAGGGTACCTCCGTTTAACGAAACATTGCTATCGCTATCCCAGGCAACCATGGCTGAACTGGGATTGGCAAGGATCATATAGTTAAGCAGGACGTTGTTATGGCATTGCGCATTGGCCGCATCCCCGAAGTAGAATCCGTAGTTGCTGCCGGTGATGTTGATGCGGTAGTAGGTGTTGTATCTGTTACCGGCGCCGTTTTCCAGGCCACGAAGGATCTGCTCGCCGCTTATCCGGATGTGGCTTAGAAAGTTATTCGAGGCTCCTCCATTCATGACGATGGCATTGAGTAAACCTCCACCGGTCTGAGTGATTCGCACGTTGCGCATTACGCTGAAATGTGTATTGTTGAAGCTCGGGCCGTTATCGTCAGCCAGCTCCCAATCCCCTTCTAGCCAGATAAAGGTTCGGTTAATAGCCCTCAATAGTTGTTCTCCGGCCGCCCCGGATCCTCCCAGTAAGATTCCGGGACGTCCCACAAAAGCCACCCGGTCCGTCGTTATAGTAAACGGGCCGGCTGGATTGGCCGTAAAAACGTAAATGGCTCCGCCGACGTTCAGGTTCCCGGGAGCCGGGTCGGATACAAACGGATTAAACCACCATACGCTGGCCGCAGTGGATGCGCTCTGGCCGGTATCTGAAAAGGTTACGGTAACGCTCATGGGACGAAAACCGGCGGATCCAAAATCGATAAGATCCGACAGATGCTTTCCGTCGCGCAGTCCGCCGGTAATCATCCTTACGGTGCCAGTGCTATCATCGCAACTCCAGATGAAGGCGTTCAGGTTGTCCGAGGCTATTACGGCGCCGCAAGTTGTGCGATTGCTGACCTGTACGAATCGCTTTTCGCCTCCGTGGATGCATCTTCGATAGCCGCCCAACTCGGTACCGGTACAGGGAACGTCGGAGGCGCTGAAGAAGTTCGGACCATCGGCCAGAACATAATCGTTCCAGTTCACACCGCTGGCAGGGTACAGGGCCTGGACCGAACTCAATTCCGGCGGATCATTTGCGCCGAGCCCCACCAGAGCCGCTAGAGACAGGGATAGATCTTCCTCGGGGAAACGGTCCACGCAGCCGGCCAAGAATGGAACGGCAAGAAGCAGGCACAGAACCACAGCCCGACATCCACCAGAGAACCGGAGGCCGGAATCGGCCAAATGTGATCTCCCACCGGTCATGGTCTATTAACCGTTTCCATAGAAAATATTGCAAACGGTTTAAGCCGGTCCGGTGAAGCAACGAACACTTTCCGCCTCTGAGCTTTTTGCCCGTGTGGACAGGGCAAATGAATCCCTTTGAGCCAATCTGGAAATTCCAAGCATTCGCGGATTGCAAGGTGTGCCACCTAAATTGCCATGGTGGCAGTCCCGATCGTCAGTTTGTACGACAGATATAGATGTTCTGATAGGGCAGTACATGATCCACCTGCACCTGGTAGCCCGCCCTGGAGAGCTCCTCCGTAACTTCGGCTTCGGATAGTTTGATATGCTCTGGCGGACCCACCGGCATCTCCCCTTGCTTGAAATCGATGATGATCAGCATGCCATCTTCCGATAGCCCTTTCCGGGATTCGCGAAAGTAGTTCACCCTATCATCGATGTGATGATACACATTCACCGAAAATATTACGTTTACTTCGCCGTCCTTGAGTCCAATGGAGTTCGCAGCCACCTTCCGGGTCTTGACTTTCCCCCGGTATTGTGCATACTCCGGGGTTGACTCTATGTATTGGAAAAATCGTTCATCCACATCCAGTGCAATGACCTGCGCTCCGTCCCGGGCCATGCGAAACGTGAAATAGCCTGTTCCAGCGCCCAGATCGGCCACTTTTAGACCGGACCAACCCTGTGCGAAAACCGGGGCCGATGTGCCGCGCTTTTTAAAGATACTATCCAGATGCTTCATAACCTTTTCCGGTTGTTGGTAGGCATCCCTTTCTTCGCTTTCAAATCGTTGCACCAGTTCGTCGAAATCCGTTGTATGCATGTGCTTCTGAGCCGCATCATGTCCGGACTTATGACAGAAGGGCAGAAATGCGCAAATCGCCGCTATCAGACCTGTAAATTTTAATCGCTGCATGAACACAGTTTAAGCGAATGCATCCGCATTGTCAGCCATTCTTCGCCGAGGCTAGAACAAAATACCCCAACCTGGTTTTAGTATCTGGTTCTGTCCATGAATGCACCGGTGACCGATCTGCATTGCCATCCAGATTTACAGTACTGTGCAGGCCAGCGCACGTGGCTCCAGCTTACCTTTCAGACCATCCTGATTAGGAAAAAAATCGCACTTTCGCCCTGGCAGGCCGATCTATACTGTTGCCCGGGACCGACTTTTCCGTAAGCCCCATTCCAGGATTCATGAAATACTTACACTCCATCCTGCTGATCACCTTGCTGGCTCTTCCTTCCTGGCTTCGGGCCGAACCGGGAGTGATAATAGAAATCCTGGGCGGTAGCGGCGAGGCCACAGGACCCGCGGTGGAACTGTTCCAGGATTCCGGCTACCAATACTATCTTCTGGAGGATTACCTTCAAACCACCGATCCGGAGATTCAGCAAGTGCAGCTTTATCAATACTGGAGAGGGTTCGAGCCCAGAATTACCACAACTTCCCAACGATTTGGTATCATGGTGACGGACGGCGAATTCATCGAAATCGGCTCTTCGGTTCAGGCTTCGCAGTTCAAGGCCAGGAATCTGTACCCGCGATCCCTGTCCCCGCTGGTGGCCACGCCCATCCCTTTCTATTCGCCTTCCTGGATTCAAAGCCCCATTCGGGATTTGGCCCGGACAGATCTAAACTCCGCCCTGTATCTGTACAATCTTCGGGAAGAGCAGAGCCTGGATTCCGCATCCTTTCTGTCCGCAGATATTCGATTGGTACTACCCCTGGGGCCCGCCGACCTCTATGTCACCGGTTCGCTACCGCTAAGCGAGGATGCAGGCAACAGCCGACTGGCCTTTGCGGGCGGCTTCCGCATCAAGATCGTATCCGGTCTCCGCCTTTATGTGGAGGCCCACAGAACCTATGCCCGGGTATCCTGGCGAGATCGATTGGGAGATACCTATTCGGACCTGGTCTACGATAACGGTGTCCGATTTGGTGTGGGCGTGGGCGCCTTTGATTGACTTATCAATCAAAAAAGTTGTGGATACAGGATGGGCCGTTCATTAGAAATGGTGCATGGCTCGTAGCACCTCCCACCATTTTACCACTACCAGGGAACTGAAGAATGCCCGCAATTCCTACAGTCCGCAGGTGCGGCTGGAGAACGTTCGCGCAGGGGCCACCAAACTCAGGGACACGCTTCTGTCCATGGACAGGGCTTTGTTCTACAAGACCTGCGATTTGATCCGGGCGCCCTACCCCACGAAGTATGGTCTGCTAAACGCCTACAGCATGCCAACGCCATTTATGCATATTCTGAACAGGCTATTCATTGTTCAGTACAGAGCTGGCGGCTCGATCCGAACGCTTCTGTTTTCGCCCTCCGATATCTATGGAAATCGACTTACGCCGTTCTTCCATCGGCTGGGCAAGTCCTTTGGACCTTTCGAAGAGATCGGGGCAAAATTCATGGCCCCGGTGATTGGAACCGTTGAGGATTGGCTTGATAAGACCGGGATTACTCCGCAGCAGGTAGACTATATTTCCTATGATCATTTGCACACGCAGGATCTTAAAAAGTGGCTGGGCAATAAACAAGAACCCGGATTCTTTCCCAACGCAAAACTCATCGTCACCAGACAGGAATGGGAGTCCGCGAAATCCCTGCTTCCTCCCCAGGCGGACTGGTACTGCCCCGGAGGCCTGGACGGAGTGCCGGAAGACCGGGTAATCTTTTTTGACGAAGACATCATCCTGGGCGAAGGCGTGGCGCTGGTTCGCACGCCAGGACATACAGAAGGCAACCACAGCCTGGTAGTCCATACTCCGGAAGGCTTGATGGTCTCATCCGAAAATGGCGTTAGCGCGGATAGTTACAGTCCACTGAACTCCCGAATTCCGGGAGTACGATCCTATGCGAAAAAGACCGGTATGGAAGTCATTCTAAACGGGAATACACTGGAAGGCGGCCTGGATCAGTACATCTCTATGGTCCAGGAAAAAACCCTGGCCGGTCCTTCGCAGCGAAACCCGGACTACTTCAATGTGGTACCTTCTAGCGAATTAACTTCCTACTGGGCATTTCCTTTCATTAAGCCCACGTTTTCCTTTGGGCCGCTGGAATTTGGAACTCCCGTGATTTCGCAGAAAAGCGCCGTGGCAGATAGCATTCCCACGCGAACTTCTTACCGAAACAATCCCGGCCAGACAAGCAAGAAGGGTCGCTCTGGTTCCAGGGCCGGATCCGGAAACGCAAAGAGCCGGGCCCGGTCGACGTCGGCGTCCGGCGCAACAAAGAAAGGCCGAGCCCGATGAGCAGCCTTTCCATTTTCATGACCGGCGCCGCCGGAGGAGTGGGTCGCGTACTGGCAAGAGAGCTCCTGGAGGCGGGTCATCGGCTCATGGTTACGGACCGGGACTTAAAGCAACTCAAGTCCTTCTATGCAGAAGCCGCAGAAGCCTTTGGAGACGCACTTTCCCTTCAAAGAATGGATGTTACATCCTACAGTAGCTGGAAAAAGGCTCTGGAATCATTCGCAAAGAAGAGCGGTTCGCTGGATGTAGTGCTAAACATTGCAGGCCTGTTAAAGCCTGGCTATAGCTATGCAGTGGACGGAGCCGCAATCGACATGCATATGGATGTGAACGCCAAAGGTACTATGTACGGAATCGCGGTGGCCTCCTCTATCATGAAAGACCAGGGGCACGGCCACATAATCAGTATCTCTTCGCTGGCTGGAGTGGCCCCCATACCCGGGATTTCGCTTTATTCCGCTTCCAAGTTTGCGGTGCGCGGATACAGCCTGGCGGTGGCCCAGGAAATGGCGGAGCATAACGTACAACTCACGGTTCTATGCCCGGATGCCATTCGCACGCCCATGCTGGATCTACAAAAGGATTACGAGGAGGCGGCCCTGACATTTAGCGGCTCCCGATTTCTGACACCCGATGATGTGAGCACAGAAATTCAGAATCTGATAGTGCAAGGACAGCAAGGTAAAGCTCCCGTGGAAAAAACCCTGCCCGGCTCCCGGGGACTGCTGGCTAAAATTGCCAGCTTTGCTCCCGCCACAAATATGCGCATTGCCGGAATGCTGCGAAAGAAAGGACTAAAAAAGCAAAGACAGTACCGACCGGAAGGCTGACGCTCCGGACCGCCGTACACTGCGCCGGAAAGATCGGCAACAGGACCATTAAGATCCTCGGTAGTGGTCCTTCTTTCCATGGCTGATTCCACGGGTTTCCCGGAGCGGCGGGGATGCCATACGGTATTTCCCTCATTTGTAAAATTTACTTCACGGAACGGCGGTAGCATTCAGTGTGTTTCCAGGAAGATTCTAGTGCGAAATGAATATACAAAAACTGGCTTTATTGCTACTGACCGTTGCTTCGGTGTCCTCTCTGAATGCAGAATCCGTATATCTGGATGGAACCTGGTATATTCGAGAAGGGTTTGATCCATCCTACACCGGCATAGAAAACGCGCCGCATCGCGTGGGCCCGGAAGGAAATAGAATACCGCACTATTTCCTGGATCGGCCGTTCGGTCCCGTCCAGAATGTGTGGCAAGAGACTCAATACCCCATCGACTTCAGTTATTGGAATCAATCCGACTACAAAGGCTGGATCACGCTTCACTATTCCTTTCCCGCCAGCGCCATCCAGCCGGATTCGGCGGGGCTGGAGGTTGTCGGCGACCAGGGGACCGAAGACCTGGCCATATTTACCGGTTTCATTTCGGATGTTTCCAGAATCTATGTAAACGGTAAGTTGATCGGAGGTCTGGGTTCCGCCGATCCCTACGCGAATGGAAGTTACATGACCTATCTGGAGACTTTTCCGGAAGCCCTGGTGGCCGGATCGGACACAGTACACATTACCATCGCTCTTTATCGAGGAGCCGATTATAGTCTGGCTTTGCGAGACTCCCGCTTACAGATGGGCCGGGCTGCGGAGGTCATAACCTGGTACTACCTGCAAGAGATACTGTCATTCTCCCTGTTAAGCCTGTACGGCGCGGTCGGGCTGTACCATTTACTGCTTTATGCACGACGCCGAAACGAGATCCACAATCTCTTCTTTGGCCTTTTCTGCGTAGGACTTACGGTTTACTGGTTCATGCGGACCGGCTCCCGGGACCTGGTTTTCTCCAACCACATTCTGGTTCGGACCTCCCTGGAGTATTCCATACTTTGTATGCTCGGCCCTTTGCTGGTTCTATTCTTTTTCCATTTCCTCTACGGTAAGTATTCCCGGGTGGGCCTGGGCTATAGCGCTTTCGCGGGGATTCTGGCTCTGGGAATTCTGGTTTCGCCCTACCCCACCAAGAACCTGCTTCTGAACATCAACAATCTTACTTCCGTGTTCATGCTCTTTTTCCTGCTGTATTACATCATTCGCGCAGCACTAATGAAGAATAAGGATGCCTACTACCTGCTGGCCGGGTTCATACTGTTTTTTCTGGGGGCTACGCACGATATTCTGGCAACCTTTGGAGTGCTGAACACTCCCCATGTAACAAGGTACGCCTTCGTAGTATTCATCCTGGGAATTGCGGGAACTCTGGCCAACCGCTTTGTTCGAGTGCACAATCAAGTAGAAGAATTAAATCAGAACCTGGAAAAAAAAGTAGAGAAGCGGACCGAGGAACTGCAACAATCCCTGCAAGAAATCCGGGCACTGAAAGTGCAACAGGACGGGGATTACTATCTTACTTCGCTTTTGATCAAGCCACTGGGCGGCAACTTCGTAGAGCCCGGCAATGTGGACATTGATATTCTCATGCGTCAGAAGAAGCAATTCCAGTTTCGTCGTTGGGAAGCAGATATTGGCGGGGATCTGATCGCATCCCACTCGATAGAATTGCAGGGCAAGAAATACGCAGCCTTTGTAAACGGCGATGCCATGGGAAAATCCATTCAGGGAGCCGGCGGAGCCCTGGTACTGGGCGTAGTGTTTAAGGCGGTCATCTCCAGAACGCAGCAGTCGTCTGAAATTCAACGACTGAGCCCGGAAAAATGGCTGCGGATCTGTTTCGAAGAATTGCAAAATGTGTTCGTATCCTTCGATGGTACCATGATGATTTCCGCGGTCCTCGGCCTGGTGGATGAGCATACGGGAATGCTTTATTTCATTAACGCCGAACACCCCTGGACCGTGCTCTACCGAAATCAACAAGCGACGTTTCTGGAAGATGGACTGCAATTGCGAAAAATCGGCATTGAGGCCCTGACCGGGAAACTTTCGGTACAGACATTTGCCATGCAGCCCCATGATGTGATCATCGTAGGCTCAGACGGAAGGGACGATATTCAGCTGGGCGTGGACCTGGCCGGGAATCGCATCATTAACGAAGACGAGAATGAGTTCCTGCGAAGGGTGGAAGAAGGGGAAGGCCATCTGGATAGAATTGAAGAAACCATTCTATCCACCGGAGCTCTCACAGACGACTTCACTCTAATACGCATTGCTTACAAAGAAGATGCGCCAATCCAGGAGGATCCGGACCCGAACCTGAATCAGAAATGGAGTGAAATAAAAACCTCTGTTACGAACACCGGCGAAGACGAAAGGAATATCCTTATTCGCAAAATCGTGGATCTTCTGAATCACGTGGCTGGTCTGCAGCGGTTTCCATCGCAGGCAGACGTACTCCGGGACCTGGCGCACACGGCTGTCCGCCTGAAAGACCATACTTTGGCAGTCAAAGCCTATCAACTGCTTCTGGACCGTTTTCCAGAAGACACGGATAGCCTTTTCCGACTGTCCTATCAACTCAAGCTCACCGGCGACTACCTTCGGGCCGCGGAGGCGGGCGAACAGGTTCGCCTACGAAATAGAAGCATGGTGAAGAACCTGATCAATCTATCCGATTGCCATCGCCTCACCGGTAATCTGGACAGGGCAAAAAAAATACTCAATGAGGCCCGTGTGCTGGAGCCTGAAAACGAAAATGTAGCCCTGCTGGGAGAAAAGCTGAGCGATGCCACGGGCCCTGCGGGCAACTCAACTTCGTAAGCTAGCTGACCGGAAGATGGCACAAAACCGGGGCAATACCTGAGCCCTCAGTTCATTACTTCCGAAATCAGGGTGTCGTCGTACTTGCTCCCTTTGTACACCGAAAGAATTTCGATAGCTATGAAGTTAACGCTTTCTTTTGCCGGGCTATGGGCGGGCAACTGAATGGTCTGCCAGGCGTTGGAATCCTTTAGTTCAAATTCCTTGCTGGTCAGTACAGTCCAATCCCAGAATAATAGTCCTACCTGTGTGGTGTCCCGACCCGTGGAATTCAGCGCATAGACCTTGATCCGTCTGGGACGATTGTTTGCCTTGAAAAGCGCATCGCTCAATGCAAAGCCCGGTCGAATACGAATGGGCTCCTTACTGCTTTTTAGCGGTACTACTAGAACCTCGCCGACTCCCGGACCTTTTACTCCTTCAGACCAGGCGGTCTCCTGATTTTGGTCAAATGCGCGAAAGGCCGCAAACATGCAGGTCCAGTCATGGATATCCATGTCTCGATCCAATTCATAGTCGTAATCCGGCATACTTTCCGGGGGCTTCCCTTCAGCCTTTAGAAACGATGTGGCCCAACGATCCGCATCGCCAGTGATTCCCATGTGGAGAGTCATGCCTTCCACTTTTCCCGTTTTTATGAGAGTCTTGATGGTCGAGTTGCCCTCTTCGCAGGCCCGCCCATCGTAGACCTGCGCCTGCAGAGCGCCGCCAAATGGCGCCGAAAGGAAGAATAGCATTAGCAGAAGTTTTCCCCGTTGCTGCCCGACCCGGTGGCGCCGACCCTGGATACCATGGGGGGAACGCAACATTTGATCTGAATGGGAATCTGTTATCACCGGAGGGTGTTGCTTGTTTCGATCCATCATGCAGGATAGACGTTTTCGGACCCAATCGGTGCAATCATTTTTCGTTGTGTCCTGCCCCGGGTTTGACTGGATGATACCGTGAAAAGTGTCTTGGATTGGACCTACTGTCAGTACGCGAACCGGGATCCCTTCTTTCCCGAAGGCTGGGGCGATCCTGAACTAATGCGGTATTTATTGAAACGAGGTCCGTCGGTGGCGGCGAATCGTAAAGTGTCGGCCATCAAGGTGGAACTGGACTCTGGTCGGCAGGACAAAGCGCCCGAACACAGCGAGGGAAAGTATCGCCAGACGCAGGGCCATTTCATGAGCCCCTATCAGTTCAGCTGGAAGAGAAAAGAAACCCTTCCTGAATTCGCTCGCACCGCCCGGTTTCTGCTTCTGGAACCGCCCACAAAAACGCACAAACTGGCCATTCATTTTGCCGCAACCGGCGACGAAGGTTACAGTCGACGAAGGCGCATCGCCGCTCCGCTCCTCAAGCATGGCATTTCGCAGCTAATCCTGGAAAATCCCTACTACGGAAGCCGGCGAAATCCGGAGCAGGCCCGGGCAGTAATGCCCACGGTCTTGAGTCTATTGCAGATGTCTCGTGCCGCGCAGGACGAAGGCATTGCCCTGGCCAGGTACTTTCGTAATCGCGGGTATTCGGACATCATGTTTACCGGAATCAGTATGGGCGGCTATGTAGCGGCCGCTGCCGGAAGAGAGATTAACTTCCCGGTAAAGGTTTGCAGCCTGGTTCCTTCCCATAGCGCCGCGCCGGTGTACACCGAAGGGTCTCTGATGACTGCCTGCGACTGGGAAACGCTGCGAAAGACCAACCCCCTACCCGAAGAGCACCCGCTAATGGTAATGCGAAGGCTGTATAGCATTTCCGATATGCATCTACATAAAGCCAGGCGAAAGTCCTTTCGCGCCGCCATTATTGGAGCCCGGAAGGATGCTTATATCCCGGAGTATTCGGTAGAGATCGTACATAGATCGCTACCCGGAGCCAGTCTTGAATGGATTCGCACCGGCCACGTAGGCGCCTTTATTCTGGGCGCGGGATTGTATCGACGAAAGATCCTGGAATTGATGCAGTAGATCGAACAAAACGATTGGAGCCCGGTTGCCTGCTGCCAGCCAGGCTGTAATCACTGATTCAGGGATCAAGCCTTTCCATGGCAAACTCAAGCCACTAGGCGTCCGGAATCGCGATACGTTCGATGGAATCCCGGTGGATGCTAATGCGTTTGGTTTCTCTTTTCGCTGCCTCGTCGGCCGGCACTCCGAACTGCACCTGGGCAATGTCGGACTTGGAGATGGTCTTGCGCGGGGCTCCCTCTGGATCCTTGAGCAAAATGGTCATGGAGGTTCGGTCCTGGTCTACTACCCGGCCGTCGATTATATCGCCGCTCTTTAGTCGAATTCGGTCCACCGTACCCGCCGAATCGCCGTCTTCCGATTCCGAACCTTCGGGCCTGACTTCAACTTCTATTTCAATAGAGTCTTCGCGTACCTCGGTAACTCTACCCTGATGGGAGTTGCCGTCCTTTAGAATGAATATCGGTTGCTGTTTGTTCCTGCGGGTGGTGCCGATGTCTTGCAAATGCCTGGCAATGGTATCATCCACCTGTTTCTGGATCTGTTCCGGAGTGCGAATCACCACTTCCTGCTGGCATTCCTGAAGGAGCACTGTGTGCCGGGTCACAGTAGTCAGGAATCCCACGGTTCCGTTGATCAGCCAGTCCATCCAGCGATCTTCCATCTGGTAATTATAGGTTTTGTTAGCTTGAAACGAATGGGCGCTGAAGTCGGCATCGTAGATACGGTACATGTCCCATAGAGCCTGCCATTGTGTGGATTCGGCCACCACCTGACAGCTGGTTTCCGAAGAGCTGATCGCCACGGGCGCGTCCCCTCGATGCACCACCGACCTGGTGGTACAGCTGGCAAATGACCCAACGGATGCTATGAATATAAAAACAGTGATTAACCTAAACATAGATCTCTATTCCTTCGTTACCATTCACCTGCAACATTGAGTCGCCAGAATCGATGTTCTAACCTGTAGATGCTACGCGGCCAACAGAGTGCTCCGAACCCGGCTTATCAAAACCCTGCAATTTGTCGACTCAGGACACCAATCGTCCGGGAGAGAATCAGCCACTGCCATCAGACGCTCAACAAAAATAATTATCATAAAGTCGAAGTCTTTTTTGGCCCGTGCGGCCGTTTCCCGGAACCTCCCTTCTTTGCCAAAAACGAAAATGCTGAGCCTTCAAGAATACGATGGCGAGCCCAGTCCACTCAGGACTCCAGCGCCACTGAGCCTCGAAAGCTTACTCCCTTCAGGCCGTAGCTCATCCGAACCGGCATGGCGACCAGTCCCCGGTCTCTTGCACCGCGGAGGGCCGCGCTGAATTCGGGATCGATTTCGTCAGCCGCTCGAAAGGAATTCCCTTCCGGCCTCGACAAAACAAAGATAACGGCGCAGCCATACCCCTGGCCGCTTAGTTCACCCAGGTGGCGCATATGAGCGGCCCCCCGCACTGACACGGCATCCGGAAACTGAATGTAGCCTCCCGAGATTTGAGTGACGTTTTTCACTTCGAGCAACCAGCCCTCCCAGTAGAAATCGGGTCGAAAACTTTGCCCGCGGAGCGAGGGCTCCGACACCACGCGATGGGTTGGCGACTTCGGCAGGCGTGCCCGGGCGGAATCAGAGATTAATTCCACGGCATCACGGAAAGTCTTTCTCCGCGGCAAGACCAGGGCCCCTTTTTCCAGAGCGGCCCGTACGATTCCGTTGGTACGCATGGTGTTCACTCCAATCCAGCCTCTGCCCGAATGTAGCAATTCCAGGGTGGCCGGCAGCTTTGCTTTGGATTTCTGCAACTGTGCCGGCGTTTTCCATGAGATAACCGCCCGGCAGCCCTCGGAAAGACAGCTTTTCATGGAGCCTGTGTTGGGGTTGTGGACCGTAATCACTTCCCCGCTTTGTCTTTCCACATCCACCAGGAACCGTTTATAACGCCTCAGAAAGCGCACTTCTTCCAATTTCTGGCCCGGCGCCAGCTCATTCAAAATTTTCATTCGCAGTCCAGAACGACCAAAAAATCGTGGCCACAGGCACCGGGGAACGGTTTTCCTTTTCTATAAGGCAGAACTTTTCCCACTATTCCTATCGGGATGCATTTACACCTGGAATGAGGGGCCTGTCGCACTTACAAAACTCTACACTCACAGATTCAGGAAATTCCATGTCCACCTTACAGTCGGAAACCAAGACCAACCGGGTCACCACGGCCATAGTTCGATTTGCCGGAGATTCGGGCGACGGTATGCAGCTAGCCGGAATGCAATTCACCAAAGCCACCGGGATCGCCGGAAACGATCTAATGACCTTTCCGGACTTTCCGGCCGAGATTCGCGCTCCGCAGGGCACCATTCCGGGAGTATCCGGTTTTCAAATCCATTTTGGTAGTGATCACGTGCACACACCCGGGGATCGGGTAGACGTACTGGTCGCCATGAACCCGGCCGCTTTGAAGGCCAACCTGAAGGATTTGCGACATGGCGGAACCCTGATCGTAAACACCAACGCCTTCGATGAACGATCCCTGGCCAAGGTTCAGTATGAATCGAACCCCCTGGAAGATCCGCAGCTCAAGAGCGATTACAACGTTGTAGAAGCCCCCATCAGCGAACTGAACAAGACAGCTCTGGAAGATCTAAAACTAACGGCCAAGGAAGTGGATCGCTCCAAGAACTTCTTTGCTCTGGGAATCACCTTCTGGCTGTTTCAGCGGGACATGCAGCCCACCATGGACTGGATTGCATCCAAATTCCGCAACCATCCAAAGATCAAGGAAGCGAATGAACGAGTTCTGAAAGCCGGGTTCAATTTCGCCGAGACCTGCGAACTGTTTCATAATCGCTACGAAATCACCCGCGCCGAATTCGAGCCCGGGATGTACAGAAACATCACCGGTAACACTTCCATGGCTATCGGCCTGGCCGCAGCCGCTCACCTGGCCGAGCTTCCGATGCTCTATGCCGGATATCCCATCACCCCGGCTTCCGACATTCTACACGAATTGTCGCGATACAAAAACTTCGGAGTGAAGACCTTTCAGGCAGAAGACGAAATTGCGGCGGTTTGCGCAGCGATTGGCGCTTCCTACGGTGGGACAATCGGCGTTACCGCATCCTCGGGGCCTGGAATCGCGCTCAAGTCCGAGGCCATTAACCTGGCAGTGATGACCGAGCTTCCCCTGGTGGTCATCGACGTGCAAAGAGCCGGCCCTTCTACGGGTATGCCTACAAAGACCGAACAGGCAGACCTGCTGCAGGTGATGTTTGGAAGAAACGGAGAGAGCCCGGTGGCCATTCTTGCTCCCAGCAGACCGTCGGATTGCTTTTATGTTGCTATTGAAGCTGTGCGATTGGCCCTGCTATACATGACCCCGGTTTTTATTCTCAGTGATGGGTATCTGGCCAACGGCTCCGAGCCCTGGAAGCTGCCCCACGTAGACGATCTGCCAACGATCAAGAAGCATTTTGTACCGGAGAATGCCGATCCGGCAACATTTCATGCCTACGATCGGGATCCCGAGACGTTGTCCCGTTACTGGCCCATTCCAGGCCGACCGGGCTTCGAACATAGAATCGGAGGAATTGAAAAGGATAGCATTACCGGCAACATCAGCTATGACCCGGACAACCATCATCGCATGGTAGAGATTCGTCAGAAAAGAATTGATGGAATCGCAAACAGCATACCGGACCAGGAAGTGTTCGGCGACGAATCCGGCGACCTGTTGGTGCTGGGATGGGGATCCACCTACGGATCCATTCGTACTGCCGTGGAGCACATGCGCGACAAGGGCTATTCGGTTTCGCATGCCCATCTCCGGTACGTAAATCCGGTTCCAAAAAACCTGGAACAGGTATTGCGAAAGTTCAAGAAAGTAATTCTGCCCGAAATCAACACCGGACAGCTGGCCATGATCCTGAGATCAAAGTACTTGATGGACATCGAGCCATTTAGTAAGGTTAGAGGAAGACCCATCAGCGTGGCAGACCTGGAAGACAAAATAGAGAGCAGTATTAAGGAGTTAGGCTAGGCGCTTCATAAGAGGAGCGTACCTCTGCAGACTCGATGACGGACTGGATGTCCTAATGCCGCGGAGAACAGGATGTTCGAGAGCGGCGAGTCTGCAAGGGCCGAAGGCCCGCAACATTGGCACGGGAGGCGATTTGCCAGGATGGCAAACGCCGAGCGTACCTCGCTTTCACAGAAAGCGACCAAAACAGGAAGTTTTGCCGCTTCGGAGAAGCGGAACAAGAGCTACGGGAGGCAAAGTGCAGGAGGCGCTTTGCCGAGCGTACCTCTAAAACAGGAAGTTTTGCCGCTTCGGAGAAGCGGAACAAGAGCTACGGGAGGCAAAGTGCAGGAGGCACCGGGTCGAGCGTACCTCGCTTTCGAAGAAAGCGTAGCGATCAGGAGGATCGCAAGGCGCGGAGCGCCGCA
>MDTD01186309.1_pt1 | contig 140131 bp, 149 predicted proteins | sample 811221 | NCBI WGS metagenome assembly MDTD01 (sample SAMN05326646, study PRJNA326480) | marine metagenome | isolation source: seawater | place: Pacific Ocean: South West | collected 2011
CATGACTCTCATGACTGCCATGGTCATGATGGTCTTCATGGCTTTCTTTTTTCTTTGCATGACTCTCATGACTGCCATGGTCGCTATGATCATGTTGTTCAAATAATGCCGATTCTCTGAAATCTAATAGCTTTATTCCATTTACTTCTAAAAGAGCAGTAATACTGGCGTCCTTGTTTAAATTAAATATTGTTTTTTGCAGCCATGGTGATAAATCCTCGCCAACCCAGAACACTATTTTCGCGTCTTGGAGGGATTTGGCTTCAGAGGGTCGGAGCTGATATTGATGCGGTGATGCGCCGGCTGGAATTATTAAATCAGGCGCTCCGACTCCGTCCATTACTTTCGACACAAGTGAGTGGATTGGGGCAATATCTGCCGCTACTTTTGGGGCACCTGCAAAAGCTATGCCTGATGCCAATACGAGTCCTAAAGCGGTAAAAACAATTTTTTTAAGCATTCAAATCTCCATGTGAAACAAAAAGGTTGCAATTAGATATGTTATACTATAACATAACTTTTAACGATGCATTCAAATATTATGTAATTTTTATATGAGATATATAGCTAATTCACCTTAAACGAGATTAATGCGTCCGAACGAATCACTCACAGTCCTCGTAGCATCATGAAGCCAAGGACGGCTCTCACCTTAATAAAAAGGGGCTATGTAACGAAGAAATGGATAGCGAGCCTTTACCGACGTTTCTGAACAGACAATCAAAGTTTAAAATTTAATCGCTCGCCGGCCACTTTTTAGCCGCCTCACCTACCATCTTTTTTAAGTCTCCATTGGCATGCATTTCCAAAGTTATATCGCAACCACCAACCAGCTCACCATCGATATATACTTGCGGAAAAGTTGGCCAGTCTGCAAAACGAGGTAAATTCTCAAAAATTTCTGGATCGTCTAAGACATTAACATATGCAAATTTTTCCCCACAATCCTGTAAGGCGGCAGATGTTCTAGAAGAAAACCCACACTGAGGAAACGTTGGTGTTCCTTTCATGTAAATAATAATTGGATTTGATTCTACCTGAGTTTTTATTCTCTCTAATACATCCATGATATCGATCCTCTTTTGGAAACGCTAAAAAAATAAGTTTAACTTTACTTTGCTTTTTCGTAAATAGAATTTTTTTACAAAAATAGATGAAGTATCAGATTAAGTCAATATTACGTTGAAACCAAAACTCCAGAAGAGCAACTTGCCATAATTTACTACCCATAATCCGAGTGTGATGTAATTCTGGCGCATCTAATAACATATCAATATATTTGTTTTTATATAGACCTCGCTCTTTACAACTTTCTGAATTAACCATGTCTCGCATAAAGTCTAAAAAATTTCCTCGAACATATTTCAGAGCTGGCACTGGAAAATAACCCTTCGGTCTATCAATTATTTTATCGGGTAAAATTCCTCTAGCAATTTCCTTTAAAATAGATTTTCCGTTTTGACCGATTCTTATACTATTCGGACATTTGCTCACAAACTCTACAAGTTCGTAGTCCATGTACGGCATTCTTGCCTCTAAGCCAAATGCCATTGTCATATTATCAACCCTTTTTATCGGATCATCGACAATTAAAGTAGTAATATCTAGATTTAAAACGGCATCAATAAAACTCTCAGAAGTTTGACCCAGTTTGTTCTCGATAAATTTCTCAGTATAATTTTCGCTAACTAAGCCATCTGTGAGCATTTCTTTTAATTCATTATGATCCCTATCAAAATAGTATTTCTGGAAACGCTCTATTCTGCTTCCTTGTTTTTCTTTCATCATTTGCATATACCAAAAATATCCCCCGAAAACTTCATCGGCGCCTTGGCCTGATTGAACTACTTTTATGTCTTGTGATACCTGCTCTGATAAAAGAAAAAAAGCTACCGCATCTTGTCCAAACATTGGCTCAGACATTGCATCTACGGCCTCAGGCAATCTATTTAAAACCTCATTATTTGAGATTAAAAATTTATGATGAAGGGTGCTAAATTTATTCGCAATTAAATCTGAAAATTCGAATTCATTCCCTTTCTCCTCAGGATGATCTTCAAATCCAACAGAAAAGGTATTTAAATCATTATTTCCAGCTTCTGAAGATAACGCTACTAAAAGACTTGAATCGAGACCCCCAGATAGGAGCAATCCAACTGGCACATCTGAAGCAGTATTTCTTCTTTTGATCGATTGTAGTAGAAGGTATCTGATTTCATCTTTCCAGTCTTTATCAGATAAGTTTTTTAAAGGACTCGTAATATCCAAACTCCAATAATAAGAAATAACTTCCTCTGTATTCTCATTTATGGTCATCTGATGACCGGGTAGTAATTTATTGATCCCCTTTAAAATTGTATTAGGAGCTGGAATTACCCCATGGAGTGAAAATTGAAAGTGTAGCCCTATGGGATTAATCTCTCTATTGATGTCCCTCAAAGTCAAAAGAGCTTTTGTATTGGATGCGAAAAAAAAAGCATTTTCTGTTTTTGCAAAATATAAAGGCTTAATGCCGAATCGATCACGAGCTAAAAACAAAGATCTTTTTTCTGTATTCCATATTGCAAAAGCGAACATTCCATTAAAATATGTTGTGCATCGTTCGCCCCATTGGCGATAGGACTTCAAAATAACTTCGGTGTCTCCATCGGAGAAAAATTTATGCCCCAGGCCCTCTAATTTACAACGAATTTCTCTATAGTTATAAATAGCTCCATTGAATACTATTACTAAATTATTATCTTTCATTGGTTGATGGGAATTATCAGATAAATCGATAATTTTAAGTCGAGTATGGCCCAAGGCTAAATTTTCAGCCATAAAAATTCCACTATCATCGGGGCCCCTTGTTTTCATAGAGGGTAACATTTTCGAAATAGACTCTCGTGACACTTCTTTTGTGTCGAATCTTAATTCACCGCAAATACCACACATAATCAGTTCCTACATGTTAAACACCCTCATGAAAGGTGAAAGTCTGTTTAGGTATTCATTTCCACAAGGTAGCTCTGGGAATAAGAACAGTTAATGGCAAACTTTTTATCATTCTCTATAGAGATAAGTTAATAAGAACTACAAAGCAACCCTACTTTGGTCTCCATAAACCTTACTCTGTCTAGGATAAAAACGATAATTTTATAGAAGCTAAATGTTGTTACAAATGATAACCATTTTCAACAAAAAAATTAAAAAAAATTTAATTAATTCATAATTGAATGTTAAAATTGTTCTCTAATTTTATAAGGCCAAAAAATCAAACTCAGGAGAGTAAATCATGAACCCATTGAAATCGCCCTGGCAAACAACAGTTGCCGGAATACTTTTAGCGATAATAATTAGTTACTTCATGCAGTCAGAAGGTGGGATGTCTAGCTGGGGTATTTCTATATGGATTCATGTGATTGTGGGAATTATGTGGATAGGGATGCTTTACTATTTCAACTTCGTTCAAGTTCCGGCCGTTGGAGCTGCCTTAAGCGATGGAGATCCTGGACCTGCAGCCATTAACAAGTACGTCGCACCACGTGCCCTCTTTTATTTTCGATGGGCTGCGGTTCTAACATGGTTCACAGGCGCTTATGGTCTTGCAAAAATTGGTGGTGGCATGAATGGTATTTATGATGCTTTCCTACTGAGCGGCAATATGCAAATAATCGGAGTGGGTGCTTGGCTGGGTACGATAATGTTGTTTAACGTGTGGGTTCTAATTTGGCCAAACCAAAAGAAAATACTTGGGTTAGTTTCTGCAACTCCAGAAGAAATCGCAAAAGCAAAACCCATCGCATTGTATGCATCTAGAACAAATGTGCTTCTATCAATTCCAATGTTGATGAGTATGGTCGGGCATGGGCATGGAGGTTTTCTTCCTATTTAACTGAAGAAGTTTGTTAAAAAAGCCCGGCCTTTCAGGTTTCAGGGCTTTTTTAATGTCTTGAAAAGTCTTGATTCTGTTGTATTTTCCGGCTATGTTTTCGCTCTTACCGTAAATAATAGTAGCCACACAGAGGGGCTCTCAATAAGCTGAGACCACCTCTTTATTTTTTTAAGTTGGAAAATATGTCGGACACACTGATGCATACTTATAACCGACTTCCCGTAACTTTTTCGTACGGGGAAGGTGTATGGCTGGTTGATACTGAAGGTGTGCGTTATTTAGACGCCCTTTCCGGCATAGCCGTATGCGGATTGGGTCATAGCCATCCGGCAATTACACAGGCAATCTCACAGCAAGCTGGGAAGCTCTTGCATACCTCAAATCTCTATAATATTGCATCTCAGCAAAAACTCGGTGATGTTTTAACAGGCATGGCTGGAATGGATCGAGTCTTTTTTTCAAATTCAGGTGCGGAAGCTAATGAAGCAGCTATAAAATTAGCGCGTTTATACGGAAATAACTTAAAAATAGAAAATCCGACAATAATAGTAATGAATAATAGTTTTCATGGAAGAACTCTCGCAACGCTCAGCGCTACTGGAAGCAGAAGGGCTCATGCTGGCTTCGAGCCATTGGTGCATGGCTTTATAAGAGTTCCATATAACGACTTAAAAGCGATTGAATCACTTTCGAATAATAGATCTATCGTTGCTATTTTAGTTGAGCCCATTCAAGGAGAAGGTGGAATAAATATTCCAAGTAAAAATTACTTAAATGGGATGAGGTCACTTTGTGATAAAAATAATTGGCTTATGATGATTGATGAAGTTCAGGCTGGAATGGGAAGAACAGGTAAATTTTTCGCATTTCAACATAGTGAAATTAAGCCTGATGTGCTTACTCTTGCGAAAGCTTTAGCTAACGGAGTTCCCATCGGAGCATGTTTGGCTCATGGGAAAGCGGCTAACTTATTCGTGCCCGGTCATCATGGGACAACATTTGGTGGTAATCCTCTTGCTTGTAATGCTGCTTTAGCTACATGTGAAACTTTAAAATTAGATAATGTGATTAATGATGCAGAAAGAATTGGCTCTGAAATCATAAATGGATTTAGGCAAAATTTATCAGCCATAGAGGGGGTTATAGATATTCGTGGTAAAGGAATGATGATTGGAATAGAGCTAAAAATGCAATGTGCCGATTTAGTTAGACTAGCTCTTGAAAAAAATCTGTTGATAAATGTAACCGCTGGAAATGTGGTGAGACTTCTTCCTCCATTAATAATGACTACTAAAGAAGCAAACTTCTTAGTGGAAACACTATCAAACCTAATCAAAGAATTCCTATTAGGAAAAAAGTAATAGAGGTAGTAAGTATGAAGACATCCAAAACGCCTCAACATTTCTTATCACTTTTAGATTTAAGTTCAGATGAACTTAATTATTTAATTAATAGAGCATGTGAGCTTAAGAAAGATCTGAAAGAAGGGTCCACCAAAAAAGTACTTGCTGGAAAAGTTTTAGCAATGATCTTTGAGAAATCGTCAACTCGAACCCGAGTATCATTTGAGGCTGGAATGGTACAACTTGGAGGATCGGCTATGTTTTTATCTCCAAGAGATACCCAGTTAGGAAGGGGGGAGCCAATTGAAGATACAGCGAAAGTTCTATGCGGAATGGTTGATGCAGTGATGATAAGAACATTTGAGCATGAAAATATTGAGCTTTTTGCTGAGCATTCTAGTGTGCCTGTTATCAATGGACTAACTGACATGGTTCATCCTTGTCAGTTATTAGCGGATATGCAGACATATTTAGAACACAGAGGGCCAATAAAAGGTAAAACTGTGTCGTGGATAGGTGATGGTAACAACATGTGTCATTCATATATTAATGCTGCATGTCAATTTGACTTTGAACTCAATATTGCTTGTCCAGAAGGGTATGAACCTGAAGATGGATTCTTAAATATGGCTGGGGACAAATGTCATGTTTTCAGTAATCCTAATGAGGCTGCAAAAAATTCTGATCTCATTGTGACAGATACTTGGATAAGCATGGGTCAAGAAGAAGAGCAAGAAGAGCGAAAAAAAGCATTTAAAAGCTTTAGGGTTACGTCAGAAATAATGGCACTTGCGAAATCAGACGCTCTTTTTATGCACTGCTTACCCGCCTACAGAGGTAAAGAAGTTGATGCGGACGTTATCGATTCAGCGTCGAGTGTGGTATGGGATGAGGCGCATAATCGCATGCATGCTCAAAAGGCGCTGCTTGAATTTTTATTAACCTAATTGAGCAAATAAGGAATGTAGATGTATCTTCTGGAAGTTAAAAATATAAGTGCCGGTTATGAGCAACAAAATGTCGTTGATTCATTGTCATTTAATGTGAAAGAAGGAGAATTAGTCAGTCTTTTGGGTGCAAGTGGATGTGGTAAGACGACTGTTCTGCGGACAATAGCTGGTTTTGAACCCTTAAGAGCTGGTCTAATTAATTTAAGTGAGACCAATGTAGCCTCCAGAGAAATATCAATGCCCCCAGAAAAAAGGTCAGTTGGAATGGTATTTCAAGATTTCGCTCTCTTTCCTCATCTTAATATCATCGAAAACATTGGATTTGGTCTACGCAACATAGAGCAAAAAGATAAAAAAAAGAGAATCAACCAGCTCCTAAATTCGATAGATCTTCTTAATTTAGGCGACAGATACCCACACGAATTATCGGGTGGTCAACAACAAAGAGTCGCACTTGCTAGAGCTTTAGCACCAAGGCCATCACTAATTCTCATGGATGAGCCTTTTTCAAATTTAGATATAGATATGCGTGAAAAGCTAAGCCTAGAGATAAAAGAAATCCTCTGTGAACAAAAGATTACAGCTGTGATGGTCACCCATGATCAGCATGAAGCATTTGCAATCTCTGATAAGATAGGGGTTATGAGTAAAGGTAATATTGTCCAATGGGACACTCCATATAATCTCTATCACCAACCAAAAAATCGCTTCATAGCTGATTTTATTGGCCAAGGTGTCTTCATTGAAGGCAGGGTTAGTGAGCCTACTATCTTTGAAACTGAATTCGGGAGGATAACTTCAAATCACTGTAGTCATAGCAAATTAGTAGGATCCTTTTTCGATATTTTACTGCGGCCAGATGATGTAATTCCCGATAGTAATGGAAAGATACAGGCAATTGTGACAGAAAAAGCTTTTAAAGGAGCAGAAATTCTTTACACTCTTAATACGCCTAAGAGAACTAAACTATTATCACTTTTTCCAAGTCATCTTAATTATGACATTGGCGATGAAGTAAATTTAACAATAAAAGCAGATCATGTAATCTGCTTCAAAAAAAATTAAATGAGTCAGTATATGTTTCTTAGTAATTCAATAAAATTACTTTTAATTCTTTCTTTCATTGGTGTTGTACAAGCGCAATCAGCATTCATTACAGATGAAGCGAAGGTTACTATTAGGTCCGGAGAAAGTCGTGAATATAGAATCGTTGGTTTTTTAAAATCTGGCACTGAAGTTCAAATCATCTCTAAAAATGAATTGACAGGATACAGCAGGGTTACTTTGCCTAGTGGAAAAGAGGGATATATTTTAAGTAATCAGCTACAAAAAGAACCAATCGCAAAAGTACAATTAATTGAACTAAAAAAAGAAATTAGTCAGCTCAAAAAAAGGCCTGCCGCACTTAAAAAACAGATCGAAAGTTTAAAAACTCAAAGTAAAGAAATGAAGAAATCTTTGAGTGAGCTGGCTAAAAAAGAAAAAAATTCAGCAAAAGAACTCCTATTCTTAAAAGAAAGCTCAAAGAAAGTAATTGAAGTTTTCAGCGAAAGAAATCAGTTAAAAAAACAAACAGCAGATCTTATGAAAAAAGTTGAAGAATTAGAGCAAGAAAAATTCGGCTTAGAAAATAAGCAAGATCAAAAATGGTTTATAGTGGGAGCAGGAGCGATTGTATTAGGTATTCTTATTGGATTTATTTTGCCTAGAATACGTTTCCGAAAAAGACGTGATTCTTGGGGATCACTTTAAAAGGGGTTGACTTATGGAATCAACAGAGATAATTCGTCGAATTAAAGATAATTTTCCTGATGCAATAGTCAAGACTAACGGTGAAAATTGTAATTTTTCTATTGAGGTAACTAGCGATTCTTTTCAAGGACAAAGCACTTTGCAACGACAGAAATCCCTTATGTCACTATTTTCTGAAGACTTCAAAAGTGGGGCTCTACATGCCTTATCTATTTTAGCTAAAACATCATCTGAATAAAGTGTTAACAATCCTGACACAAAAGTTTTAGTGTAAACAGAAAGAAACTTCAGCCAGTTTTACTCAATTGTTTTGAATCACGATATTTGGGAACTTAGCAGAGTAATTCTTCGCTTGACGACTTAACTTCGCTGCTGCTTTCCGAGCAATCTCTCTGTAGATCATAGAGGGTCTAGCCTCTGGGTCAGATGCTACTGTAGGTTTGCCTGCATCAGTCTCTTGGCGGATACGTATTTCTAATGGTAGAGCGCCTAAAAATTTTACCCCATACTCTTCTGCCATCCGTACACCACCACCGTCACCGAAGATATGCTCTTCATGGCCGCAGCCCGAACATATATGAATCGACATATTTTCAACGATACCAAGAATAGGAACTTCGACTTTCTCGAACATTTTGAAACCTTTTCTTGCATCCAAAAGTGCTATATCTTGGGGGGTAGTTACAACAATAGCACCAGACACTGGGACTTTCTGTGCTAGGGTAAGTTGAGTATCTCCGGTACCAGGAGGAAGGTCTATTATGAGGTAATCTAATTCGTCCCAATTTGTGTCGTTCAATAATTGCTCTAGTGCTTGCGTCACCATCGGGCCCCTCCAAATCATTGGAGTCTCTTCGTCAATCAAAAATCCAATTGACATGGCCTGAAGATCATGGCTTGTCAAGGGGTCAAGTGAGCTACCATCCTTAGACTCTGGCTTTCCGGATATCCCAAGCATTCTAGGCTGAGAAGGACCATAAATATCCGCATCTAGTATGCCTACTCTCGCTCCCTCTACAGACAAGGCCAACGCAAGGTTGACCGCGGTGGTAGATTTCCCCACACCTCCTTTTCCAGATGCGACAGCTATAATATTTTTGACATTATCGATTGGCTTGAGGGCTTTTTGAACTGAATGAGCTACCACTTTCCATGTTACCTCTACGTTACACTCACTGATTCCCTCTAGCTTATCAATTTCTTTCTTGACTGCATTTGCGATAGATTCACTTATTCCCTTAGCTGGGAATCCTAGCTGAACTTTGACATTTACTCTGCTGCCGTCAACCTCAATAGCTTCAACACACCTTGCGGATACCAAATCGGTCTCTAAATGAGGCTCAATGAAACCTTTTATGGCTTCTTCGATTATTTCATGAGTCACTTCAGTCATTATAAGCCCCCGTTCATCTCGCTTTTTAGAAGTCGAAAATTAATATAGTCTTTCATTAGACTCTAGTTTACCATCACCCAAACAACAAACCCAATGAAACACCTAGGGTTTTTACTTAATTTCAAATAAATTTTAATAAATGAGAATGCAACTCAATTTGAAAACAACTTGAAAGTGGCTTTTTTAAACTGAAGTCGCATAAAGTCTATTAAAATGGACGCTTTTAACAAAATTTACATACTTTTATGGTTGAAAATATCGAATAAGTATCTTTCGAATAATGAGAAATAAAAGAAAAATATTAATTACTAGTGCATTACCTTATGCCAATGGATCAATCCATTTAGGGCATTTAGTAGAATATGTGCAAACTGACATTTGGACACGCTTTCAAAAATTAATGGGCAATGAGTGTTTTTTCGTGTGTGCAGATGATGCTCATGGCACCCCAATCATGCTTCGTGCCAAAGATGAGGGCATAGAACCAGAGGAATTAATAAGTAGAATGCATAAAGAGCATTCACGAGATTTTCGTGATTTTCATATCAATTTTGACAATTACCATTCAACGCATTCTAGTGAAAATGAATTTTTTTCAGGCCTTATCTACCAAAGAATAAAAGATGCAGGGCACATCACAAGAAAAGTAATCAAACAAGCTTATGATCCTGAAGCGAAAATGTTTTTACCTGATAGATTTGTGAAAGGAGTTTGCCCTAAATGCAACGCGGAGGATCAATATGGAGATAATTGTGAATCATGCGGAGCGACATATTCCCCGACTGATCTCCTTAATCCTGTATCGGCGATTTCTGGAGCAACTCCCATAGAGAAAGACTCTGAGCATTTATTTTTTAAATTATCAAATTTTCAAAGCATGCTTGAAAAATGGCATAAGAAAGGTCACGTTCAAAGTGAAATGGCAAATAAGATGTCTGAATGGTTGAAAGTTGGGCTAAGTGATTGGGATATTTCTCGAGATGCTCCATATTTCGGTTTTTTAATTCCAGGCGAGAAAGATAAATATTTTTATGTCTGGCTCGATGCTCCAATAGGATATATCGCGAGCTTCAAAAATTTATGTGATAAAAAAAATATAAATTTTGATTCTTATTTTCAAAAAGATTCATCCACTGAGCTTTATCACTTTATAGGTAAAGATATAATTAATTTTCATGCTCTTTTTTGGCCTGCAATGCTATTCGGCTCTGAATTTAGAATGCCCACTGCCATTTTTGCTCATGGGTTTTTGACAATAAATGGCTCAAAAATGTCTAAGTCAAGAGGAACGTTTATAAAAGCAAGAACATACCTGAATCATCTGGATCCCAATTATCTAAGATATTACTTTTCTGCAAAATTAAATTCGAAAGTTGAAGATATAGATCTGAGCCTAGATGACTTTATTCAGAGGGTAAATTCCGACCTAGTTGGTAAACTAGTTAATATAGCAAGTCGAAATGCAAACTTTATTTCAAAAAATTTTGAAGGGATGCTTTCAGCTGACTTTGATAGTGAAGATTTATATAGTGATTTTGTTAAAACTGGAGATCTTATAGAAAAATTATATGAAGATAGAGAGTTTAGTTCTGTCGTAAGGGAAATAATGTCCCTCGCGAATAAAGCTAATCAATACATAGACGAGAAAGCACCGTGGGTACTGGCAAAAGAAAATAGTCAATCAGAGACTCTGCATCAAACTTGTTCTTTAGCAATAAATCTTTTTCGAATTTTAATTTGTTACATTAAACCAATCTTGCCCGACCTAGCATCGAGAACAGAAAAATTTTTGAACATTGAAGCGATGACCTGGGAATCAATAAAACATCCTCTATTTGACCATCGAATTAATAAATATGAAGCCTTAATAACACGAGTAGAAAAAAATAAAGTGGCTTTAATGGTCGAAGATGCAAAGAAAGAAGTAAAATAAACATTCATCCATTTTGGGAAGATGAAAAAAAGCGACGCTAAGGTTACTCGCTTTTTTAAAAATAAAGTGGCCAAAACGGGGTAAAATAGCCAAATACCCCTCACAAGACAGGGTGACCTAGGGCAAATAACAGCAAAAACTCTTGTGTCCAGTGCAAATACGCGTACGACAAAGCCTAATATCCTGTCCTGAAATCTCATATAATCAGTAAGTTGCATCATTATCGGTGGTTCCTTATGGTACTTGAAAAGAAGGCAATTGATGTTATATGAATGAATATGCGCTAATTCTTATCAGCACGGTGCTGGTTAACAACTTTGTGCTCGTAAAATTTCTCGGGCTTTGTCCTTTTATGGGTGTTTCTAGAAAATTAGAAACTGCTCTTGGGATGGGTTTGGCTACTACCTTCGTTTTAACCTTATCTTCAGTTGGCAGCTATCTAATTAATGTTTATCTTCTAGAGCCATTAGGTCTCCAGTACCTACGAACGATTGCATTTATTTTGGTTATTGCGGTGATTGTGCAATTTACGGAAACCGTTATGCACAAAACCAGCCCTTTACTCTATCAGGTGTTAGGCATTTTTCTTCCACTTATAACCACTAACTGCGCTGTTCTTGGAGTTGCGCTATTAAATATTCAAGAAGAACATAATTTTGTAGAGTCTGCTTTATACGGTTTCGGTGCGGCAGTAGGATTTTCGCTAGTTCTAATTTTATTTTCTGCTATTCGTGAGCGTATAGCAGTTGCGGATGTTCCAGAACCTTTTCGGGGAAATGCAATTGCCCTTATAACAGCAGGGCTCATGTCAATGGCTTTTATGGGCTTCGCGGGTTTGGTGAATAACTAATGCTAACAGCCATAGTTACAATGACCATTTTAGCTTTATCCTTTGGGCTACTTTTAGGATATTCCGCGATACGCTTCAAAGTAAAGGGCGATCCTGTTGCAGATAAAATCAACGCCCTTCTCCCACAAACTCAATGTGGTCAATGTAGTTTTGCTGGCTGCAAACCTTATGCAGAGGCAATTGCTAATGGGCAGGCCGATATAAACCGATGCCCTCCGGGGGGCCAAACAACAATGATAGCTTTGTCAGAGTTGCTTGGAATAGATCAAAAGCCACTTGAAGATGAGGAGGCCGCAGAGAAACCAAAGTCAGTAGCGAGAATCATCGAAAATGAGTGCATAGGTTGCACTTTGTGCATACAAGCATGTCCGGTCGACGCCATTCTAGGAGCATCCAAACAAATGCATGTCGTTTTTGAGAAGGAATGCACTGGATGTGAGCTTTGCATACCTCCATGTCCAGTTGAGTGCATAGTAATGGATCCCATAGAGGAAACGCCGGAAACATGGCGTTGGCCTTATCCAGATCAAAGTGTTTCGGAGGTTAACCATGTCTAACTTATTCCGAAATGATAGTAGCTTTCAAGGTGGTTTAATTCTTGATGAGCACAAAGAAGAATCCAATCGAAAGCCCATAAGGCAAACAAAGTTACCTCTACGCCTAACTTTATCATTACAACAACATATCGGACATGTTGCCGAATGTATTGTTAGTGTTGGGGATAAGGTTTTAAAGGGTCAGATTCTGGCGAAAGCCACAGATTATATAAGTGCGAATGTGCATGCTCCTTCCTCTGGTGTAATAAAAGAAGTAAATAATTTATCTGTTCCACATCCATCTGGTTTGAAAGCACCATGTATCGTTATTGAGACTGATGGGTTCGATACCTGGGCGGAGCTGCCGGAGCCAATTGATTTTCTTTATGCAGACTCGGATGAATTAAGGGAGAGAATAAGATGGGCTGGTATTGTAGGGCTCGGTGGAGCGGTGTTCCCAACAAATGTAAAAACAAACACCACAGGTAAAGAAATAAAGAGTCTAGTAATCAATGCCGCTGAGTGTGAACCATATATAACATGTGACGATCGCCTTATGAGAGAGCAACCATCAAAAGTTATTGATGGGGCGCTCATTTTAAAAAAAATTGTAGGTGCTAAAAAAATACTCTTAGGTATTGAGGATAATAAACCTGAAGCAATAAAGGCTCTTCAGGCTCAGTTAGATAAAGCAAATATAACCGATTTTGAAATTCATGTTGTACCAAGTAAATATCCGAGTGGCGGGGAAAAGCAGTTAATACAGCTTTTAACTGGATTAGAAGTTCCATCACAGGGGCTGCCAGCAGATATCGGTGTCTTGTGTCAGAATGTAGGAACCTGTAAAGCAATTGCAGAGGCCATCGTAGAAGGAAAACCTCTTATATCCCGTATAGTGACCGTAACGGGACAAGGGCTCATTGAGCCAGGAAATTATGATGTATTAATTGGAACTAAAGTATCTGAACTTGTACATGAGGCCGGTGGATATAAATCAAATGTAACTAGGCTCTTAATGGGAGGGCCAATGCTTGGCTTTGCCCTTCACAGCGACGAGGTTCCAATTACAAAAGGAAGTAATTGTTTCATTGCGACGACAGAACAAGAAATGCCATCGCCTTCCTCTCCGCAGCCATGTATTCGATGTGGAGCTTGTGCTGCAGTATGCCCTGCGAAGCTTTTACCACAACAACTTTACTGGTACTCAAAGGCGAAAGATTTTGAAAAAACGCAAGATTATAATTTATTTGATTGCATCGAATGTGGTTGCTGTGCGCACGTTTGCCCCTCAAATATACCGTTAGTTCAGTACTACCGATTTGCAAAAACTGAAGTTTGGACAGCTGAGCGAGAGCGCCAACAATCAGACCTTGCCAGGAGACGTTTTGAATTTAGAGAGGCTAGATTGGCCAAAATAAAAGCTGAAAGAAAAGCTAGAATGAAGAGAAGGAAAGAAGCATTAGAAAATAATCCCAATAAAATAAAAAATAAAACTTTAGATCCAAAAAAAGCTGCTATACAGGCAGCCATGCAACGAGTAGCTGAAAAGAGAAAATCTCATGCTAAAAATGAGAGTAAATCATAATGGATTTTGCTACACCTACCTCGCCCCATCTTCACGGTGACAATGGCGTAAGAATTATTATGGCTCAAGTGATACTTGCACTTGTTCCGGGAACAATAGCAATGTGGTGGTTTCTAGGCTGGGGTATTTTAGTTAATGTAATTCTTGCCTGTGTAACTGCTGTAATAAGCGAGTGGCTATTTATAAAAAGCAGAGGACGTAATCCATGGAGTGCAGTTAATGACCTGACAGCTGTGGTTACGGCATGGCTGTTAGCTTTAGCACTTCCTCCACTTCTGCCATGGTGGCAAACTGTTCTGGGAAGTGCATTTTCTATAATCATCGCTAAACAACTTTTCGGCGGAATTGGATATAACACTTTTAATCCAGCGATGGCTGGGTATGTTCTTTTACTGATATCTTTCCCAGCCTCAATGAGTCAATGGCTATCCCTCGAAAACATTTATGATAAAAAAATCACATTTGGTGAGACACTAAATGCAATTTTTAATTCAACGCTACCAAAAGAGATCAGTTGGGATGCCATCACCAGCGCAACACCTCTCGATGCAGTAAAGACACAGCTAACACAGAATCAAATGATCAGTGAAATTAAAAGCAATCTAATTTGGGGTGAATTTACTGTTTTGGGCTGGGAATGGATAAGTATTGCATTTCTTTTTGGTGGGCTTTTTCTTCTCTGGCGTAAAGTCATTACATGGCGGATTCCTTTTAGCCTTTTGGGTTCCTTATTTCTCATCTCTTCAATATTTTGGATGATCGATCCTGAATTAAATCCATCTCCAGGATTTCACCTGTTAAGTGGAGCAGCAATACTTGGAGCATTTTTTATTGCAACAGATCCCGTCTCTGCATCTACTACACCGCAAGGACAAATTATTTACGGAGCTCTCATTGGCCTATTAATTTACGTCATAAGAACATGGGGTGGATATCCAGATGCAGTTGCCTTCGGAGTTCTTTTATTAAATATGGCAGTACCAATGATAGATCAGTATACACAGCCAAAGGTATTTGGAGTTCAAAGAAGCAAAAGTGACTAGGATTATCTTTCAAAAAAAATGGCTGCCTGCAGTTTTATCTGGATTGCTTTTAGGAATTTTTGCGATCATAGGTAGCTCATTAGTTGGTATTAGCTATGAAGAAACCATTGATAAAATTAGAGATAATGAAAGGAAGTACTTACTTCGGCAAATGACCGTAATACTTCCGAAAAATGTATATGATAACAATTTGCTAAAAGATGTTATAAAAATATCTGCACCGCGTTTATCTAATAAAGCGTCTATCAACATCTACAGAGCAAGAAAAGGAAATGAAGATATAGCTATAATTTTTAGCCCAGTAACAGCAAATGGCTACAGTGGAGATATAGATATTTTAATTGGTGTATACAAAACTGGTGAGTTAGCTGGCGTAAGAATTTTAAAGCATAAAGAAACGCCTGGATTAGGAGATAAAATTGAAGAGAAAAGAGATCCATGGATAACAAGTTTCACAAATAAGAGTCTCTCAAGCCCAGGGGTAGACAATTGGAAAGTAAAGCGCGATGGTGGGGAATTTGATCAATTTACAGGTGCGACAATTACGCCAAGAGCAGTGGTTCTCTCCGTTAAAAAAACATTACAATATTTTAATCAGAACCAGGATACTCTATTTTCTAAGCCATCCGGAGATTCTAAGATTTAGAGCCGAAAATATAATGTCAAAGATTGATTATAAAAAAATTACACTAGATGGACTCTGGGGGAATAATCAGGCCCTAGTTGCTCTTCTTGGGCTATGTCCTCTATTGGCAGTAACGAATACCCTGATTAATGGGCTAGGGCTAGGCTTAGCGACCACATTGGTTTTGCTTTTATCTAACATATCAATTTCGATGATTAGGAATATGATAAGGAGCGAGATAAGACTGCCTGTCTTTGTAATGATTATCGCTTCTTTTGTGACAGCCGTTGAGCTATTAATGAATGCCTATTTACATGAGTTACATAAGATATTAGGAATTTTTATTCCTTTAATTGTTACGAATTGTGCGATTATTGGCAGAGCTGAAGCATTTGCATCTAGAAATCCTATTTCTGCCTCAGCAGTTGATGGAATTGCTATTGGTTTAGGCTTCACAATGGCTTTGGTGGTATTAGGTGGCCTAAGAGAGTTAATCGGCCAAGGAACCTTGTTGGAAGGTGCGCACTTTTTATTTGGTGAGGAAGCTAGAGCTTGGCAACTTTCATTGGGTGCAGATTATGAGGGTGTTTTATTAGTGATACTACCTCCTGGAGCATTTTTAGGGCTTGGCTTAATGATTGCCCTAAAAAACTTGATCGATAAAAAGATAGCTAAAAATATGTCTATAGTCGCTGCCAATCCAGATAATAATCAAGCGGCTGTGAGAAATTAAAATATTAAGTTAAAAATATTTATTAGAAATGAATAAAATTAAAAGAGAAAAAATCTTTAATCGCTTGCGTATTAATAATCCCAAACCTACAACTGAATTAAATTATAAAAATCCTTTTGAGCTGTTGATTGCAGTAATTCTATCTGCTCAAGCAACAGATAAAAGTGTAAATAAAGCAACTGATCAATTATTCGCAGTTGCAAAGAATCCCTCAGAAATATTAAGTCTTGGGGAAAAAAAACTAAAAAAATATATAAGAACTATTGGTCTTTATAACACGAAAGCAAAAAATATAATAAAAACATGTGAAATATTGGATACTCTGCATAACGGAAAAGTACCAAAAAATAGAATTTCTCTTGAAGCGCTTCCAGGAGTTGGAAGAAAAACAGCAAATGTTGTTTTAAACACAGCATATGGATTACCTACAATAGGGGTTGATACTCATATTTTTAGAGTCTCGAATCGAACAGGGTTAGCTCCTGGTAAAAATGTTATAGAGGTTGAGAGACGGTTACTAAAATTAGTCCCGAAAGAATTTCTTATCAATGGACATCATTGGTTGATTCTTCATGGTCGATATACCTGCATGGCTAGAAAACCGCAGTGTGATAAGTGTCTAATTGAGGATTTATGTGAATATAAAAGAAAAAGTACAAACTAGGACTTCAAATGTTTAGTCATAGCAGAGAAAATATAAGACGCTTTTACAGGGAAACCTGGCAGAAGTATTTAAAAAATATTCCTCTTGAAGGCCTAGAGTTATTGGTAAGTCAGGTAATTAAGGAGCACCCAGAATATCAAGAGAAGCTAGTAACTGAAGATATTAATGATTATAACGTTGAGGCAGGAGAATCAAATCCATTTCTTCACATGGGAATGCACATCACACTTGCGGAACAATTGGGTAGCGACAGGCCTGCAGGAATTAGGCTTCTTCATCAAAAAATGAGCCTGCGGGAGGGCAATGCTCACGAAGCAGAGCATAAAATGATGGAGTGCTTAGGTTTAATTTTATGGGAAGCCCAGAGAAATGGTGAAACACCAGATGAAGATAAGTATCTGGAATGTATGAAAAAACTTGTCTCAAATTAAGAATCAAAAAACTACAATAAAACTCCTTTACAATAATTTCTTCCTTACAGTGTGATGTATTCCACAATGTACTATAACACTCTGATATAGTATACCTTAATCATTTACTTTATTTAGTTAATTAATCTTATGGATACAAAAACTCTTTGCCTTGGAGCTCTTCTTTTAAAAGATGGATCTGGATATGATATTAAAAAATTATTTGAAACTACTTTTAGTCATTTTCAAAATGCAAGCCTCAGTTCAATATATCCATCCCTAGTTAAATTAGAGAAGGAAGGCTCAGTAACTTATAAAATTAAATCGAGCAATAAAAATCCTGATAAGAAATTATTTAAATTGACAAAAAGGGGAGAGAAGAGATTTATAGATAGTCTAATTAATACCAATCCAACAGAAATATTAAAATCAGATTTTTTAGTTCTTCTATTCTTTTCTCATCTTATTGAGCGAAATATTTTAAAGAAGAAGCTTATTGAGATTGAAGATCATTTTAATTCAAAATTAAATTTTTTAAATACAGTCCTTTTGCAAGAAGACTTGACGCCAGGGATGTCTTTTGGGGTGGAGCAGGGAATAGCGGTGTATTCAGCAAAACTAAAGCATCTAAAGAAAAATAAAAATCTATTTCTTGAGAAAAACGAAAAAGTAAAAAAAAATGCAAATGCAAAAATTTAAAGAAAAGGTACTTAATATTCAATTTATTCTAATATTTTTTCTAATATCAAATTTTGCGTTTGCGGAAAAAATTGCGGTAACGGAAAGAAAAATGGATTCACTCCTGATAGCAGAAGAGTTCGATGCGAGCGCCTCAGTTTTATCGAAAAATGAACCTGAAATTTCATCTGAAATTTCAGCAAAAATTTTAGAAATTCCAATAAATTCTGGAGATGTTGTTCAGAAAGGAGAGATTCTAGTTAAATTAAAATGCGATACCTTTATTCAAAATAAAAAAGCTGCATTTGCATCATTTAAAAAGGCGGAATCCCAATTTAAATATGAGAAAAGAAGATATATAAGAGCAGAAAAATTAAAAGATAAAAAATCTATAAGTGATGATGCTTTTGAAAATTTTTCTAATTTATTAGAAATTGCCCGAGCTGATTTAGAAAATCAAAAAGTGCGATTGAGATTATCGGAAATAAGAGTAAAGAATTGTAATATTAAAGCTCCTTTTGCTGCACTCGTGAAAGATAGAATTTTAAGCGAGGGAGATTTTGCAAATATTGGAAAACCTCTTATGAGTCTTGTTCAATTATCAGATGTCGAAATAAAAGCAGACATTGAGAGTAGTCAGGTATTCTCATTAAAAAAATCGAAAAATATCGTTTTTTATTTTAGAGATGGGCTTTATGCAGTAAAAATTCGATCAATTTCCCCAATTATTAATAGAAAAAATAATACACAAGAAGTACGTTTGAGATTTAGTCGTGATACAGCGCCTATAGGTTCAATTGGGCGAATAAAATGGAGTAAAGTCGGTAAATTTTTACCTGCGGAGTATTTGGTTAGACAGGGAAATGACCTAGGTATTTTTATAATTAAAGATGACCTGGCAAAGTTTGTGAAGATTCCTGATGCAATTGAAGGGCAACCTGTATTAACAAGTATTCCCTCAAATGCCAGAATTATTATTGAAGGAAGGAAAAATGTAACGGATGGGAGTCAACTAAGAATTATGACTGAGTATGCTGAGTGAACGATTTTATAAAAAAATTATATCAAAATCATGTGTTAGCCAATCTAACATTTATTTTGATACTAGTAATAGGTGCTCTTTCATATGCTGAACTTCCCAGACAGCAAGATCCGACAATCAATTTTAATTGGATCGTTATAACTACAGTTCTTCCTGGAGCAAGTGCATTAGATGTAGAAAAAAAGGTTACTGATCCTCTTGAAGATGCGCTAGCAACATTACGTAATGTTGATTTTACATCGTCAAATTCTCGAGAAAGTGTCTCCAGCATTCTGCTCCGATTTCAAGATATAAGTCAAAGAGTGTTTGATAAAAGAATATCGGACCTTAGAAGAGAAATACAAAATGCAGAATCAGAGCTCCCTGAAGAAGCAGAAACGCCAAAAATTCTCGAAATCACCAGCGCTAACGCATTCCCTGCAGCGACCATAGCAGTCTATAGTAAAAATTTGGATGAAAATTTAAGAGTACAAGCAAAAAATATTCAGAAGGACCTTGAGCAAATCAATGGTGTTGATCGGATAGATTCTATTGGCCTCCCTAATCCAGAATTACAAATTATATTCAATCCGGAGGTTCTAGAAAACTTCCGCCTATCTCCAAATCAAATCGCAATCACTGTCTCCAATTTTTTTCAAGATATAGCTGCTGGTGATATTAAAACAGGCGGGCAAAAATGGTTGGTGAGGCTAGTAGGATCTGACTCTAATATGGATTCCCTAGCGAAAAAACCAATATTAAATGCAGATGAAAAAATCATGCTAGGACAAGTCTCTGAAATAAAACGGGGAATAGCTGATGCATCTCAACTGACTAGCTTTCAGGGAAACCCGGCAATTCTTCTCGCTGTTATGAAGCAAGCAAACTCAAATACACTTAATTTAGTTAAAAATGTTCAAGATTATTTGAATAAGAGAAATGAATTAGAAAAGAGTACGGGTATAAAATTAGCTCTCGTTGACGATCAAACTATTATGACGAGAAAAGCAATATCTCTCATGCAAAATAATGCTCTTATAGGGTTGGTGCTTGTCCTATTCGTCACTTGGGCCTTTTTAGGAACCAGAATTGCTATGCTCACGGCAATCGGTATACCGTTTATACTCACAGGGACATTTTGGATTCTCTCTCTTACTGGAGAAACTTTAAATGTTATGGTTTTATTAGGTATAGTAATCGCACTGGGAATGTTAGTTGACGATGCGGTTGTGGTAGCTGAGGGAATTTATTATCGATTACAAAAAGGAGCAGATGCTCTTACCGCATCGTTTAGTGCTCTTAAGGAGGTTTCTGCTCCTGTCACCGCAGCGGTATTCACGACAATTGCTGCTTTTGGGCCACTTATAATTATGCCTGGAATATTAGGAGATTTCATGAAAGTGGTCCCTATAGTGGTAGTTACAGGCTTAGCGCTTTCATTACTAGAATCGTTCTGGATGCTGCCTGCACATGTCATAGCTCTTAAAGTTAAATTCGATAACCCATCAAAGCTTCAAAAATTACGAGAAAAATATACTCATTTGGTAAGAATTTTTTATGTAAGACTGCTAATAAAGGCGCTTCGTGAAAAAACACGCACAGTAGCAATCGTATCTCTTTTATTTTTTGGCGCTCTTGGGGCAATTGGGGCAGGCTTAGTAAAAGTAGATTTTTTTGCAGCCGATAATATACGAGTCTTTTATGTAAATATCGAAATGGCTCCTGAAACTTCTTTACAGGACACTCTCAAAAAAGTTGAGCAAATTGAAAAGAAAGTAAGAAAAAATACATCTAAAGAAGAAATAAGAGCCATTATAAGCTATGCAGGCAATATGTTTACAGAAACAGCGCCCAGACTTGGAGACCATATGGGTCAAATAATGATAGGCCTTAATCCAAAGACAGATGGATTAAGAAGTGTGCAAGAAATGATTGAGGATATGCGTGAAGATGTAACAAATACACCTGGTCCTATTAAGATATCTTTTTTACGCTTGTCAGGAGGGCCTCCAATTGCAAAAGCTATAAGCATTAAAGTGAGAGGTGATAATTATGAAGAGATCAAATCAGCAGCTTCTGCAGTCAAAAATATCCTTAAGGATACTAAGTATATAATTGATATAAACGATGATGCCTCCATAGGAAGAAATGAACTTATACTAAAATTGGACTCTGATGCTATAAAAAGAGCAAATCTCAATCCTTTAGAAATAAATCAAACATTACAGTTACTAGTTGGTGGATTGACAGTAGCCAACTATAGAGATAATGGAGAAAAAGTAGAGGTACGAGTAAGAGGCCTCGATAGAAATTTACAAAATGTATCTCAACTATTAAAAATTAAAATCCCTCTTTCAGATGGAGGTACTATTGCCCTGAAGGATTTAGTTTATGAGACACGAAGTCCTGGGTTGGGGAATATACGACATTATAATTTTAGAAGAGCGATTACTATAGAAGCCGACATTCTCTTAAATACAGTAAATACAAAAACTGCTAATGAAAAAATTATCTATGAGTGGGATAAATATAAAAATAAGTACCCAAATATTGATCTCGATTTTAGTGGGCAGCTCGATGATATAGATGAAAGTATAAAAAGCATGGGAATTTTATTTATCGCGGGCTTGGGTATTATGTTTGCAATTTTAGGAACTCAATTTAAAAGTTATTTTCAACCTTTTATGATACTTTCAACTGTACTAATGGCCTTTACTGGCGTCACATATGGTCTTCTTGTATCGAACAATCCCCTAAGTCTATATACGCTATATGGAGTAGTAGCCTTAGCAGGAATAGCCGTCAACTCAGCAATTGTTTTAATATCTGCAGGTAACCAAAGATTGAAATCTGGAATGTCAGTTTTACACGCAACAATTTATGCGGCCAGAAGGCGGGTTATTCCGATCCTTATTACTTCCTTAACAACCATTGCTGGACTTTTTTCGCTTGCTACAGGCCTTGGTGGAGATTCACTTATTTGGGGCCCCGTTGCAACCGCAATTGTTTGGGGTCTTGCATTCTCTACTATTCTTACCCTTATTGTAATTCCACTACTTTATTGCACCTTTATGAAAAAAAGTAAGTTAATTAAATAACTTTATTTTTTTATTTAAAAGTATTCATAAATGTACCATGATTTTAATCGGGCAATCCCTCAGGAAAAATTATAGATCCAAGCTCCTCTAACGCATACTGGTATACATCTCGTTTAAAATATATTACCTCTTTTAGTGGAGTCCAATAGTTTACCCATTTCCAATTATCGAATTCTGGTTTATCAAAGCGATCGAAACAAAATTCACTTTCATTACAATTTATTCGTAATAAAAACCATCTTTGTTTTTGCCCGATACAAAGGGGGAGAGAGTGCTTTCTGATGTATTTTTTTGGCAATTTGTAACGTAACCATTCTTGTGTTTCTCCTAGAACCTTTACATGTTCTGGTTTTAAACCAATCTCCTCTTCTAATTCCCTATACATTGCTTGAATTGGTGACTCATCAGAGTGAATCCCCCCTTGTGGAAATTGCCAAGCATCTTGCCCTACTCGCCTACCTAAAAATAAACGATTTTGATTATTAGCTAAAATAATGCCCACATTTAATCTATAACCATCCGCGTCAATCACAAAATTTCCCATTTGATTAAATAAACATATATTTTTTCACATAACAAAGCTCTCAATCAAGGATTAGTATGCACTACAAGCTATTGCTTGTATTTTTTTTTCTGTATGATTCAGTAAATCCACATACTTTGGGTAAACTTGATGGCACTAGCAATTTTTGATCTTGATAATACCCTAATAGATGGAGATTCTGACTATCTTTGGGGGATCTATCTATCTAGGCTCGGCATGGTAGATGGCAAGAAATATGAGGCAGCTAATGAAAAATTTTACGATCAATATAATAACGGACAACTTGATATCGATGAATTTTTGAAATTCTCAACTCAGCCATTAGTAAAAAATAATATGGATGATTTATTAAGTTGGAGGAATGATTTCATTGAGAAAGAAATCAAAAAAAGAATTTTCAATGAAGCAAAAGAAATAATAGCTGATCACAAAGCCAATGGTGATACCCTTCTTGTAATCACCGCAACAAATACTTTTATAACTAGACCAATAGTTGACTTATTCTCTATAGATCATTTGATTGGCATTGAATTGGAAATAGTAAACAAAAAATTTACTGGAAAAGTTATGAGTATTCCTAGTTTTAAAGAAGGAAAGGTAAAAAGACTAAACCAATGGTTAAAGGAGCACCCAGAAGATACAAATGGTGCTTTTTTTTATAGTGATTCCTCTAATGATCTTCCACTTTTATCAATTATTGATAATCCAATTGTAGTGAATCCTGATGATAACTTAAAACAACATGCTTTCAATTCAGGATGGAAGATATTGAAATTCAGAAATTAAGATGATTGAATATAGAAAGAAAAAAAGTAGGCATTATTTTTTCCTTATTTTAAGTTTTATTCTACTAATTATTAGTCTCTTAATATCAATTTTCTTTGGAAGTGCTGTAATTCCACCAGTTGATGTAATCTATTTTCTATTTACTGATAACGCAAGTATCGAAAATAAAATTATTGATGAAGTTCGCTTGCCGAGAACCTTATCTGCCTTTGCTGTAGGGGGAGTACTCGCTCTTGCCGGAGCGCTCATGCAAGTTCTTTTAAGAAACCCTCTCGGAGATCCTTATATACTGGGAGTGTCGGGTGGTGCAGCGACGGCATCCTTAGTCGGAATGCTATTAGGATTAAATGCTTTGTGGTTGACGCCTCTTGCCTTTGGTGGAGCACTATTTAGCATTCTTTTGGTTTTTTACTTGGGGGGCCAAAATGAGAATGATAATTCAAACAGGCTTTTATTAAGTGGGGTTATAGTGGCAGCAGGATGGGGTTCATTGATAAGCCTAGTTTTAAGTATTGCGCCTCCCATGCAATTACCAGGAATGATTTTTTGGCTTATAGGTGACCTGAGTGATGCATTATCACCTTGGGTCACAATGTTTGTTTTAACCTTCGGCTTAATAGGATCAATAATCCTTGCGCCTAAGTTAAATATTGCTATTTATGGATTTCAGCAAGCTGCTGTTCTAGGGATAGAACACAGAAAATTACAATTTCAATTATACTTTCTTGCGTCGATATTAAGTGCCGCTGCAGTAAGCATAGCTGGTTCGATTGGTTTTATTGGTCTCATTGTGCCTCATTTTATTCGATTACTTGGATGCACCGATCATCGAACTCTTCTGCCAGTATCTGTTTTCTCCGGGGGATCTCTTCTGGTATTAGCGGATACAATGGCACGAACAGTAATAAGTCCTATGCAATTACCTGTTGGTATTATTACTGCATTAATAGGAATACCCATATTTCTATGGTTACTCAAGTTTGGAGTAAAATATTGAATATTATTGAAACAAAAAATCTCAATATTATTAGAAGAAATAAAATTTTAATTAAAAATTTAACTTTCTCCATTAAAGATAATCAATGTTGGGTGGTACTCGGTCGTAATGGTTCAGGTAAAAGTTCATTTTTAAAAGCTATGGCTGGGCTTGACCCCTATTTAGGGGAAATATTTCTAGTCAAGAGAAATATCGAAGAGTATCCGGTGAAAAATCGTGCTCAAAAATTAGGTCTATTATTACAGCAAAGTGCTTTTAATTTTCAAAGCACAGTATTAGAAATGACATTGAGTGGTGGATTTCCGCATCAACAAACTTGGGGATTTGAGAGTCAAGATGATTTAGATAGAGCAATTAAGTCCCTAAAAAAAGTTGAAATGAGCGACCTTATTAATGAAAAAATTGAATCGCTATCTGGGGGAGAGCTTAGAAGAGTTGAGATATCAAGATTACTTCATCAAAATCCAGTTATTGCAATGCTAGATGAGCCTCTTAATAATTTAGACTTAAATCATCAAATTAAGATCCTAGCATTATTGAGAGATAAATTTTGTTCGGAAGGAAAGTCTCTATTGATAACTCTTCATGATATAAACTTAACTCTTAAAGTAGCGACACATTTGCTTTTATTGAAAGGAAATGGCGAATGGATTGCAGGTCAAGTCGAATTACTCGGGAGGAGAAAAATACTAAGTGAGTATCTCGATTGTAAAATTATTGAGCATCAAACCCAAAATGGCAGTCTTTTTACTATTTAATATGAACCTTAAATAAAATCTAATGAATAAAAAAAATGAATCGTCAAACTAATATTCTCATCATCTTATTGGCTCTATTTATAGCTGTCATTGCGGCTTATTATCTACCGGGAAGTCAAACAGAACAAACAAGAAGTCTCTCACCAAATGACTATATTCAATTAAAGGAAAGAAAGAAAGAACAGCGGATTCTGTATGAGAGAGAGAGAAGAAACAGAGAAATAAAAAAAAGACAGACTTACAAGTGAATCCTACCGAGAAATTTTAATTTGGTTCTTCAATCCAAATTAAAGTCGCCATTCTACCTGTGGTTGATTCTCTTCTATATGAGTAGAAATCTCTTATATTTGAATATGTGCAATGGGTTCCACCAAAAATATTTTTTACTCCATTTTTTTCTAAAATTAATCGTGCTAATGCATAAATATCTGCTAACCAAAAATTATTACCAATCTCTTTAAATGAACTTTCAGATTTCGGATTATTTCTCAAAAAAAGATCTCTTACCTCGCCTCCTACTTTGAACGATTGATTTCCTATTGCAGGCCCTAACCATGCAAGTAGAGGATTTTTTCCTTTAAATTTTTCCAGACTCGATTCTATAATACCATTAACCAACCCTCTCCAACCGGCATGAACAGCCGCCACCCTATCACCATTAGTTGTTGTCAGAAGAATAGGTAAACAGTCCGCAGTGAGTATTGCGCAGACTTGATTCGGGATACTGGTAGTTGATGCATCTGCCTCAATATTTTCAGTTAATGGTAATTCGCATATTCTATTGCCATGGACCTGCATTAATTTAAAAGGATCATCCCGTAGTTTTAAATATTCCATAAGAAAACTTCTATTTTTCATGACATCTTTTTCTTTGTCGCCCACATGAAGAGCAAAATTGAATCCTCGCCAATTGTCCTCACTAAACCCATGCCCTCTTTTCGTTGAAATAGCTTTTATGTTTAAAGGCGCTGGCCATTTTGGCTTAAGAAATTCAAATTTTATATCTTTTTTCATTAATTAAAATTCTTCTCAAGTTCAATTTGAAATCTTTCATCAAACTCATCTTCGCTATAATTATCATTAACATCCAAAGCTAAGAGCAATTTGCTCATATCTTCTGGTAAAGGAGTATTCCATTTCATTAGTTTTGATGTAGAGGGATGATGAAAGGCTAGACTTGTTGCATGAAGTGCTTGTCTATTAAAATCAGATAAAATTGCTAGAAATTTTTTTGGCATTTTTGTCGTATTTATTTTTATTTTATTATAAACAGGGTCTCCAATTATTGGAAAGCCTAAGTGAGACAAATGAACTCTGATTTGATGAGTACGACCAGTGTCAATATCAATCTGTAAAAGTGCATGACATGCAAATTCTTTTAATTTCTTGTAATGACTTATTGCTTCCTTTCCTTTACTAGAAACTGCCATTTTTATACGATTCGTCTGATGCCTCGCTATAGGTAAATTTATCGTTCCATTATCCCGCGGTTGTCCAACAGTAATAGCTTTATAAATGCGTTTTACTTTTCTTTTCGCTAACTCCTGTGTTAAATGAAGATAAGCCTTATTTGTTTTTGCTACAACCATAAGACCAGTGGTATTTTTATCTAGCCGATGAACAATGCCAGCTCTTGGAAGCTTCATTAATTCTTTATCATGGTAAATAAGTCCATTTTGAATTGTTTGATCATAATTTCCAGCACCTGGATGAACTACTAAGCCAGCTTTTTTATTTAAAATAATAACCTCAGTGTCTTCAAAGATAATATTTAGATCTACAGGCTGACCTTCGACGATTGATTTATCTTTCATCAACGCTTTCAATGTAATTTTATCGCCAAGCGCTACTTTATCGGATGGGCTTCTTGTTTTTTGATTAACTAAAACAAACCCTTCTTTTGTCCATGTTTGCAGCTGACTTCGTGAGAAATGGCCAAATAACGATACAAGAGCATGATCAAGGCGCTTTCCAGCTAAACTGGGGCCTACTTCAGCTTGAAAAATTTGATCTATTTCTTTATTTTCGTCAGTTTTCAATTTGATACGGTATAATAGTTAAAAAATTAATTTGGATTATCGCTCATGAAACGCCTACTTTGGGTCTTTTTTTGCTTTTTATTGCTTACCAGCTGCTCTATTCTCGAAGAAATAGACAAAACAAAGGACTGGAGTCAAAAAAAGTTATTCATGGAAGCCACGTACGAATTAAAAGATGGACTCTATGAAAAAGCAATAAATTATTACGAGAAGCTTGAAGCAAGGTATCCATTTGGAAAATATGTTCACCAGGCACAACTAAATGTTGCATATGCTTATTATCGCTCTGATCAGACCAAAGAAGCCTTGGCGGCTGCAGATAGGTTTATAAAATTTCACCCTGATCATCCCGCTCTAGCATATGTATATTACCTGAGAGGTCTTATCAATCAAAAGAATTCTCAGGGTCTATTTAATAGATTCATTCCAACAGATAATTCACAAAGAGATATTGGGGCTACAAAAGACTCATACAAAGACTTTGCGATTGTGACTAGCAAATATCCAGATAGCGAATATGCTGCAGATGCAAGAAAACGCATGTTGTATTTAAGAAACAATTTAGCGCGACATGAAGTGCATGTTGCTAGATTTTATATAAAACGTGGAGCTTATATTGCTGCGGCAAATAGAGCTTCTTATGTAATCGAGAATTATCAGAGAACTCCATCCGTTCGAGACGCTCTAAATATTATGATTGAGGCATATACAAAACTTGGAATGGATGATCTTGCTAAAGATACTCGTCGGGTCTTAGCTTTAAATCAAGAGAATAATGCCCTTATTGAAGACCCTCTCAAAATTGGAAACGACTCTCTCGGTGAAAATATTTGGAATTTTTTTGGACTGGATGAAAATTAAAAAACTTATTATTAAATTGCCTCATCGCCTTTTTCACTTGTGCGTATTCTTACCACTTCTTCAATAGAGTAAACAAATATTTTTCCGTCTCCTATTTTTTCCTGTGCGAGCGGCGTTACTTATAGCTTCTATGCATTCCTCTAAATGATCATCTGCAATAACAATATCTAATTTTAACTTCGGGAGAAAATCCACAACATATTCTGAACCACGATAAAGTTCAGTATGGCCCTTTTGTCTGCCAAAACCTTTTACTTCACTCACCGTCAATCCATTTATCCCTATTGCTGAAAGTGCTTCTCTTACATCATCAAGCTTAAAGGGTTTAATTATTGCCTCGATCTTTTTCATTGAAAAGCCTTTTTAATATCTAAGTAATTTTTAAAATGCATTTACGATTGGATAACGACGGTCTCTTCCATATGCTCGTTGAGTAATTTTTATACCAGGTGGTGCTTGTCTTCGTTTATATTCACTATTATCAATTAATTGAATAACCTCTTTTACCATTTTAAGATCAAATCCCTTTTCAACAATCTCACTTATTGATTTATCTTCCTCAACATATAATTTAATAATTGGGTCTAAAACCTCATAATCGGGCAAACTATCTGAATCTTTCTGATCAAATTTTAATTCAGCAGAAGGTGGTCTTTCTATAACTCTTTTGGGTATTATTTCACGATTACGATTCAACCATATAGATAATTTATATACCATCAATTTGGGAACATCTTTTAATGGCGCAAAACCACCATTCATATCTCCATATAAAGTTGCATATCCAACCGACATTTCACTTTTATTACCAGTTGTAAGAAGCATTTTTCCAGTTTTATTACTTATTGCCATCAAGATTAAACCCCTACATCTTGATTGTATATTTTCTTTAGTTACACCCAATGGCTGATTAGAAAAAGTTTCTTTAAGCATATTAAGAAAAGCAGAAAAAGCTTCCTCAATTGGAATAAGATGATGTTTTACATTTAATTGATCTGCTTGCTCTAGTGCGTCCTGATTACTAATTTCTAAAGTATAACGAGAGGGCATTAATACTACTTCTACATTATTTGCACCAATGGCATCGACAGCAATAGCCAATGTAAGTGCAGAATCTATACCGCCAGATAGTCCAATGATGACACCTTCAAAACCACTCTTCTTGACATAATCGCGTACCCCAACCACAAGCGCCTTATATATTTCAGCTTCATCAGATATAGCTTCAGCAATAAAGCCACCCTTCCATTTACCTGATTCTGAAATTGCCAGACTATGAGTAGTCTCATCAAATTGAGTTAATTCACATGGGAGGTTTCCATTCTTATCAACAACAAAAGAGCCCCCATCAAAGACGAGCTCATCTTGTCCGCCAACTTGATTTACATAAACAATATCTGTCTTGTATTTTTTTGCTAATTTTGACAAAGCATTTTTTCTTTCGATAGATTTTCCATGAAAAAAGGGCGAGCAGTTGAGGGTCAATATAATCTCAGCTCCACAATGGGAGGCCTCTGCGATCGGCTCATCGAACCAAATGTCTTCGCAGATGGCAAGTGAGAAAATAATTCCCTTATATTCAAAAATAGAAACCTCATTTCCTGCTGAAAAATAGCGCTTCTCATCAAAAACTCCATAATTTGGCAATTCTCTTTTACGATATTCGATAAGCGTTTTACCATTATAAATCGCGGCAGCCATATTGAATCTTTTGTCATCGCGATAACCCGGGAATCCGAGTATTAAAACGATCTCCGATACTTCTTTATATATCCGTAAAATAGCATTATCGATACGTTGATAGCATTCGTCTCTTAATAATAAATCCTCTGGCGGATATCCTGACAAACAAAGCTCTGAGAAAACCAGAATATCTACTCCTTTTTCTTTTTGCTCTTTACTGATGTCGATTATTTTTTGAGTATTGCCCTCAATATCTCCAACAATAAAATTTAATTGTGCAAGCGCTATAGTCAATGACATCTTAATCTCATGAAAATTATCGAAGTAAATTTTTCATAATTTTACCAATTTGTGCTGGAGATCGCACAGTATTTACTCCAGCCTCATCCATTGCTCTATACTTATGTTCAGCAGTGCCTTTCCCTCCACTTACTATTGCTCCAGCATGCCCCATCCTCTTTCCCGCAGGAGCAGTCAAGCCTGCAATATATGCCACGACTGGTTTTTTTATATTTTCTGCGATATAAGTTGCAGCATCCTCTTCCGATTGGCCTCCTATTTCGCCAACAATTATTATTCCTTCTGTCTTTGGGTCTGCCTCAAAAAGTTTCAAACAATCTATAAAATCCAAGCCATGGATAGGGTCTCCGCCGATGCCAATACAGGTAGTTTGTCCAAGGCCAAGTTTTGATGTCTGATGAACCGCCTCATATGTCAAAGTACCTGATCTCGATATTATTCCGATAACCCCAGGTTCATGAATATCTCCCGGCATAATGCCCATCTTACATTCACCAGGTGTAATAATGCCTGGACAATTTGGTCCAATGAGACAAGAATCACTTAATTCTAATTTTGCTCGAATTTTTATCATATCCAGGACTGGAATTCCCTCGGTAATACATACTATGATTTTAATCCTGGCATCTATAGCCTCTATTATCGCATTCCCCGCATAAGCTGCCGGCACATAGATCATTGTTGCATTGGCGCCTGTTTCCTCAACTGCATCAACTACCGAGTCAAAAACTGGTCGATTCAAATGCGATTTTCCGCCTTTACCTGGTGTAACACCCCCCACAAGAGCAGTCCCATAAGCTATCGCTTGCTCAGAGTGAAAAGTCCCTTGGCGTCCAGTAAATCCCTGGCAAATAACTTTGGTATGTTTATTAACTAGAATGCTCATTTCTTGGCTGCCTTAACGACCCTTTCTGCGGCATCTGTTAGATCCTTAGCAGTCTCAATCGTCAAGCCAGAATCCTTTAACATTTTTAAGCCTAAATTGGCATTGGTTCCCTCAAGTCTCACAATAATTGGCATTCTTACATCGATTTCTTTTATTGCCTCAATAATTCCTATAGCGATATAGTCGCATCTGACTATACCTCCAAAAATATTCACTAAAACAGCTTTTACTTTTTTCTCGAAAGTTATAATTTTGAAAGCTTCTTTCACTCTCTCTGCTGTAACACCACCGCCGACATCCAAAAAATTTGCTGGATTACCGTGACATTGTTGTACTAAATCCATTGTTGCCATAGCTAGCCCCGCTCCATTTACCATGCACCCTATGTCTCCTTCCAATGCAATAAAGTTCAACTCATTCTTTATAGCCCGACTCTCTAATTCATTTTCTTGTCGTATATCTCGTAGACTTCTTAAGTCATCATGACGAAACAGAGCATTAGGATCAATACTGATTTTTGCGTCTAAAGCAATCAAATTATTATCTTTATCAACAATTAGAGGATTTATTTCTACTAAACTTGCATCCTCTGAATGAAAAAGTTCCACCAAACTATTTAGTAAAATTTCGAACTGGGAAGTTTGACTTGGATTGATATTCAGAGAATCTGCAAACTCCCTATAATCTGGTTTTTCTAATTTATAGTCGATATTAATGACTAATTTTTTAAGATTATCTGGATTATCGGATGCCTTCATTTCGATGTTTGTTCCTCCAGATTCTGATCCAATCACTACAACCTTATTTATCGTTCTATCTATAAGAATTCCGATATAGTATTCTTTTTTAATCGCGCACATTTCTTCAATTAGAATATGATCTACAGGTAATCCGACTCTTCCGCTCTGTTGCGTAATTAATTTTTTCTGGAACATCTTATTAGACTCTTCTTGGGCAGACTCTATGTCTTCTACAATTACAATACCCCCTGCTTTTTTCCTTTCCCCAGTATGGGCTTGTGCTTTTATTATCCATTTTTTTGTATTGATTTCTTTTGCTGCTAACACTGCAGAGTCAGACTTAGTAATCAACCTTCCTTCTGGAATTTTTATTCCATAGTTTAAAAGTATATTTTTTGCCTGATATTCATGAAGGTTCACTTAATTGATTCTCCAAAACAATTTTATTTAAAATTAAATTTTTCTTATATTCTATTTAATATCTATATATTATCAGTAAGTCACTTTGTATCTGAGCTACTATTTTACCTTACAGGGAGTAAACGAAGCCTAAAAATTAATTTTAAGCGTATAATCTCAATTTTAATAAACTTTTCTCTAATTCAATGGTTTAAAATTACTTATTATGAATTTTGCTCTTTCTTATTTTATTGGATTTAGTGTATTTCTCATAGGATTATATATAGGCTCGATATTAAATAAAATAATAAGGCTTTTACCCCAGTTGATATATGCTGAGTTCGAAACTGAAGTGCAACCTAATGATAGAAATAGAAATTTATTTGGCATTGAATTTTTATTTAAGTCAAAATCATGTTGTAACAGCTGTAAGAAAAAATTTCATTTTTCCGAAAAAATACCAATGCTCGGTTGGCTCTGGTTTAAAGGCAAGTGCAGAAATTGTGGCTCAAAGATTTCCATAAGATTTCTCTTCATTGAAATTATAACTGGGTTTTTGACTTTCTTTGCAGTATATAGCTTTGGTCTACGAATTGAAGGACTTTTAATAGCAATTTTATTATGGGCTCTATTAGTTATTTCCGTTATCGATATAAATGAACGTCTAATTCCAGATAAGATTATTTATCCCATTTTATGGTTAGGGCTGCTTTCAAATTCTTTCGGGCTTTTTACTTCCTTGCATAATTCAGTTGTTGGGGCAATATTAGGATACGTTATTTTATGGCTCATTTTTCACATCTTTAAAGCATTTACATCAAAAGATGGAATAGGATTTGGAGATCTCAAACTTTTAGCTTTGCTAGGCGCCTGGCTTGGTTGGCAATTCTTACCACTGATTATATTGCTGTCATCCATTTCCGGAGTAGTATTTGGTATCTTCATAATGTTTATGAAAAAAAGAAAGGATACTTATTTCGCGTTTGGTCCATTTTTATCAGTGTCTGGAGTTTGTGCGATTTTTTGGGGAAGAGAAATAATGGAACTATATTCACAATATTTTCAGTTAATATAAAAAATGTATAGGATTATTTTAACAGGAGGCATAGCTAGCGGGAAAACCGAGGCTGCTAATTTTTTTAAGGCATTAGGTGTAGAAGTTATCGATGCTGACGATATAAGTAAGGATCTTGTCGGCGCAGGAAAGCCTGCCTTTCATCAAATCTGCTCCACATTTAAGGAAAATCTTCTTTTAGAAAATGGGGAATTAAACAGGAAGGCTTTACGAGAAAAAGTTTTTTTTAACACTAACGATAGAGAGAAATTAGAAAATATTCTTCATCCATTAATTCACGAGAGGATAACGCAAATATCTGAGAAGAGTAGTTCAAGGTATTTGATTATTGTATTGCCATTATTTTTGAAAACTAAGCAAATTTACAAGCATGAAAGGATTCTTTTTATTGATGCGCCTAAAGAAATAAGAAGAATTCGACTAATGAAGAGAGACAAAATTTCAACAGAAGAGATAAACCAAATTTTTAATATACAGGTTAATGGAAGCCAATATAGGCAGATTGCAGACGATATTCTATTGAATTCTGGACACTTGGAAATATTAAAAAAAGAAGTACAACTATTACATAAAAAATATATACAATTAACAAAAAATTATGATAATTGAAGAAATAAATAGAGATTTAAGTAGAATTATTTTTGAACAGCCTCTCAATGAGAGATGTCGTCTTTTTCTTCGATTATCCCATTTATTTGAACAATTTGATTATCATACTCAAATGGAAGATTACTGGAATTCACGTGCTGCTCTTCAAGCTTTACTCGATATAGCGAAAATTCTTATTAGGGCAGATATAAAAATTGACCTTTTAAAAGAGATGGAAAAATATATTTCCCTTCTTTCTCGTATTAGTGACCTTCCTAATATAGATAAAGAAAAATTAAGAAAAAAGCTTAAAGAGATTGATAGATGTCAGCATGCCCTTAAGGATTGTGATGGGCCTCTTGGCTTACAATTGAGAAAAGATGATTTATTAAATAGCTTTTTTCATAGAAAAGATATTCCAGGTGGAGGCTTCGCTTTTGATCTTCCTCTTTTGCACCTATGGTTAAATCAAGATTATGAGAAAAGACTGAGACAATTCAAAAACTGGAGACGAGAAATAGAGCCTGTATACTTATCAGTCTCTTTACTTCTTGAATTAATAAGAAATAGCACAGAAATTCAAGATCGAGTCGCCCTTGATGGCTTTTATCAGCAAGATTTACTTAGTGGATCGTCTGTACAAATGGTGCAAGTTTTCTTAAACGGTAAATATCAAGATATATTTGCAGAAATAAGCGGGGGAAAGCATCGTCTTAATATACGATTTATGCGCCATAGCTCGTCAAATTTCCCATGCCAAATTAATGAAGATATTGAGTTTGGATTAAACGTTTGCATAATATGAAAAATATTTACAGTGAAGTTCTGTGTCCAAAATGTGGTAAAAAAAATAATTGGTCTAAAAGCAATCGTTGGAGGCCATTTTGCTGTGAGCGCTGTAAAATGATTGATCTTGGGGAATGGTTTAATGAAGAAAAAAGGATAATAGATAGAAAAACTACTGATGATGAATAAATAAGAATTAAATTAATTCTAGTTAATTTCTCCAGGCCATAGGCCTCTTATACCCGCAATTCCCTGAGCTCCATATCTCCAGGCCGTACTTAAATGATCCTCTTTCATGCCTCCCAATGCGAACACTGGAAAACTTACCTGATCAACAAGATTTTCAAAATTTTTCCATCCTAGTGGATTGGCATCGGGGTGGCTTTTTGTAGGAAAAACTGGAGATAAAACCGCAAAATCTATCCCGATCTTCATGGCTCTCTTCAAATCTGCTGCGTTGTGGCAGGAAGCTGAAACAAGTTTCATATTTTCTGGGCGGCTTTTAAGACTATGAAGTTGAGAGCTATTTAAGTGTATTGAGGTTATTGCAGTTGTCTCTAATAACTCAAAAGATCCATTTAGAAGCATTGTCACATTCTTATCCCTACTTAATTTATGAACCTCATCTATTAATTCAATATGATATTTTCTATCCAGGCCAAAAACACGCAATTGAAATAAAGAAATACCAGAATCAAATGCCTTTCTTAGATTGCTTATAAATAATTCATGATTATTAATATGGGCTGGTGTAATAAGAAATCGATCGGGCAACATGATAGATTTTATAATATGTCTATTTGATTCTGGCATTTGAAGACTGAGAAGCTCAGAATAAAAAACGGCGGAGACAATTTGTCCTTCCCTACCACATAATTTCCCGGTCCATTCATGTATTAGAAAAACATAGAGATTTAGTTCACACTCACCATCAATAGATTTAATATTGATCAGTGGTCGATATTTTTTTATTTCAATACCAAGCTCCTCATGTAATTCTCTTGAGAGAGTATCTTGGATTTCTTCATTAGCTTCTCTTTTTCCCCCTGGAAATTCCCATAATCCAGGATGAGGCTTATCCTTTTTACGTTTTGAAATAATTAGCTGGCCCTTCTCATTATAAAGTACGCCAACCGCAACATCTATTTTAGTTTTAATCATATATTTTTATGATCGATAATCAGCATTAATTTGCACATACTCATGGGATAGGTCGCAAGTCAAAATAGAGGCGTCAAACTCACCCATACCCAAATTAATAGAAATACAAAAGTTATCTTTTAAGAATATCTTCTTACCATCCTCTTCTTTATAGTTGTCATCGCGTCTTCCTTCTTTAAATATAAGGACACTATCAAAGTGCATGGTTAGTTTCCTTGTGTTTATTTTTTTATTTGAGGCTGCTCCTATTGCTGCAATAATTCTTCCCCAATTTGGGTCTGACGCAAAAATTGCTGTTTTCACTAATGGTGAGTTAGCAACTAAATAACCTACCTCTCGAGCATCTTTGAGACTACTTGCACCTGTAACACAAATTTCTACAAATTTAGTAGCACCCTCTCCATCTAAAATTATTTCTTTCGCTAATGTCATACACAGCTCAGATAATGCATATTGAATTTTTTCTTCATCTATTGAATCTCTCTTTACTTCAATATTTGAAGCCCCAGTTGCAATTAAAATACATGAATCATTAGTCGAAGAATCTCCATCTACTGAAATGCTATTAAATGAAGGTTCTATTGCTTTTTCCATAATATCTTGAAGTAAATCTTTTCCTATTTGTGCATCAGTAGCGATAAAAGCAAGCATTGTTGCCATATTTGGACATATCATCCCAGAACCTTTACAAATTCCTGTAAAAGTAACCTCTCCTTCCGATAGTTGAACTTTTGTTGCACAGTATTTAGCTACCTTATCAGTTGTCATTATCGCACTGGCTGCATTTTCCCAATTGTTCTGCTTTAATTTACTTAATAGCAAAGCAAGAGAATCTTTAAAAGGAGATATAGGTAAGTCTTCGCCAATAACTCCGGTTGAAAATGGAAGAACCTCATGAGGAGCGCATCCAGTTTCCTCTGCAAGTAACGAGCATATTTTATTTGTGATATCGATTCCACGATCTCCTGTCCCTGCATTCGCATTTCCAGAATTTATAATTAAATATTGAGGATTTGATAATTCTAAATGTTCCTTCGATACTAAGACTGGTGCAGCACAAAAAATATTTCTTGTAAAAACACCGACTACGTTTGAATTTTTCAATATTTTTATTAATACGAGATCATTTCTGTCTTTATATCGAATACCAGATGCAATAGAGGCAAGCGAGATCCCCTCAATTGAATAAGCAACTTTCTTTTCTATAAACGGTTTTGAACCCTTTATCATCAGCTCAGTTTTCCATGGCATTGTTTATATTTTTTCCCCGACCCACAAGGACATGGTTCATTTCGACCAACTTTTTTATCTGAACGAACAAACGGTTTATTAATTATTTCATCACCATCTAATGATGAGTTATCATTATTTTTTTCATTTATCTGATTCATCTCATTATAGTCATCATGCTTATAGTTATATAGAGAGAAATCAGCCTGTGAAGCATTCATTGAAGGTGGGGCCTGAAGTTGCATTTTACAAAGAATCTCAATCACCTCCTGCTTGATAGCTCCAAGCATCTTTGTAAACATTTCAAATGCTTCTTTCTTGTACTCTTGCTTGGGATTTTGTTGCGCATACCCTCTTAAATGAATACCCTGTCTCAAATAATCCATTGCGGCTAAATGCTCTTTCCAGTGAGAGTCTAAAGTAAGAAGCATTACTTCTTTCTCAATCTGTTTTGTTTGCTCTTCACCAATTTTACTTATTTTTTCTTCATATTGATTTTCAAATTCATGAAATATTTTCTCTCTCAAGATTTCTTCATGCAGTTGATCATCATCAGCTAACCATCTATCCAAAGGAAGACCAAGGTCAAAGGTTTCTCTCAAAGCCTCAATAAGGCCTGGCACATCCCACTGTTCCTCTAAGCTTTGTGGCGGAACAAATGAATCTATCATAAGATCCAATACTTCTATGCGCATATTTTTTATAGTGTCTGAAATATCAGTCGCATCCATTAGTTCGTCACGTTGCTGATATACAACTTGTCTTTGATCATTTGCGACATCATCATACTCAAGAAGATTTTTTCTTATATCAAAATTTCTTCCCTCAACTTTTCTCTGCGCATTTTCAATAGCCTTATTGACCCATGGATGCTCGATAGCTTCTCCCTCTTGCATGCCAAGCTTTTGCATGAGGTTTGAAACTTTTTCCGATGCAAATATTCTCATGAGGTTATCTTCAAGAGATAAGTAAAATCTTGATGACCCAGGGTCTCCTTGTCTCCCTGAGCGACCCCGTAATTGATTATCAATACGACGTGATTCATGCCTTTCTGTGCTAATGACTCTTAATCCACCAGCTTCTAGTACCTTTTTCTGTCTAATTTTTTGATCTTGGTATATTTGATCAGAATTGGCTGGGTTTTTTAATTGTGCGACTTCAATCTCAGCATTCCCACCAAGCACAATATCCGTTCCCCTCCCTGCCATATTAGTGGCTATGGTTACTGCACCAGGGCGTCCTGCTTCCGCAACAACTAATGCTTCTTTCTCATGTTGCTTTGCGTTTAAGAGTTGATGCTTTATGTTTGCTTTTTCTAAAAGGGAGGTAACTAATTCAGATACTTCTATCGAGGCTGTCCCGACTAAAACTGGTTGACCCCTCTCGACGCAGTCTCGAATATCATCAATAATTGCATTAAATTTTTCAGACTGAGTGAGAAATACTAAGTCAGTTTGATCATCTCTTAACATAGGTTTATTAGTCGGTATTACAACAACTTCCAGACCATAAATCTGCTGAAACTCATAAGCCTCGGTATCAGCAGTACCAGTCATACCTGAAAGCTTTTCATACAATCTAAAATAATTCTGGAAAGTAACAGACGCTAAGGTCTGATTCTCATGCTGAATAGGTACGCCCTCTTTAGCTTCAACAGCTTGATGGAGTCCCTCTGACCACCTACGGCCAGGCATTGTACGACCGGTAAATTCATCAACAATTATTACTTCATTGTCTTTTACAATATAATCGACATTATTATGAAACAAAGAAAATGCTCTTAATGCAGCCATCACATGATGCATAAGCATTATGTTTGCAGGATCATACAGGCTCTCTCCCTCTTCGAGTAGTTTCATTTCTGTTAATAAGTTTTCTACTTTTTCATGGCCCTGATCGCTCAAAAAAGCCTGACGTGCTTTTTCGTCTATGGAAAAGTCTCCGGGGCCGTAGTCTGGCTTGCCATCCTCATCAGTTATCGGCTCTTGTCGTGATAGGCAAGGAGGAATAGAGTTTATTTTTTTGTATAGATCCGAGCTATCTTCAGAGGGCCCGGAAATTATCAATGGAGTTCTAGCTTCATCGATTAAAATTGAATCTACCTCATCAACTATTGCAAAGCCCCTTCTCTGAGATCGCTGATCGGAAGAAAAAGCCATATTATCCCGTAAATAGTCAAATCCGAATTCATTGTTAGTTCCATAAGTTATGTCGCAAGCATAGGCTTCTTTTCTACTAACCGGCCTTAAATTAGGAAAACCGTCTTCTCCATTGTATCCAAGATCAAATTGATATGAGGACTTATCAGGGCCCAACCCTCCTGATGAATTAACAACCCCAGTGCTCATACCCAGAAAACTATATAAGCGACCCATCCATTCAGCATCTCTACGAGCCAAATAGTCATTCACTGTGACTACATGCACACCATTTTTTTTTAGGGCATTCAAATAAGCAGGTAATGTGGCAACCAAAGTCTTCCCCTCTCCAGTACGCATTTCTGCAATTTTTCCTTGATTTAAAACAATGCCCCCAATGAGTTGAACATCAAAATGCCGCATCCCCAAAACACGTTTTCCTGCCTCTCTTGCGACAGCGAAAGCCTCTGACAAGATATCATCTATACTATTTCCTTGATTAATTTTCTCTTGGAATTCCTCTGTTTTCCCTTTTAATTCCTGATCGCTTAATGAGCTTATTTTTTCTTCCAAGGAATTAATTTCATTTATTGTTTTAGCCATTCGCTTTATTAGGCGATCATTGCGGCTACCGAAAATCTTTTTTGCAAATTGGACTATCATTTATCTCTAGCCTTCTTAATCTTTGAACATTTTTTCTAAAAAAGGTAATCTTATAGGGTTTTCTGATTACTCAACATAAGGTAAGTTGAAAAAATTAGTTTTTTATAACTATAATAATTAGAAATAGCTAGGGTGCACGAATATATTTCCTAGGATTTACTATCTTTCCATTCTTACGAACCTCAAAGTGAACATGCGGGCCATGCGATCTGCCCGTATTTCCAAGAAGAGCGATTACCTGCCCCTTTTCGACAACATCTCCTTCGTTTACCAAATTCTTATCGTTATGTGCATACAATGTACTAATTCCATCTGGATGCTCAATTTCTATAACATTCCCGTAACCTTTTACTTTTTCAGATCTGATTATAATGCCAGAAGCTACAGCAAAAACCTTTGTACCTTTTTTGCCAGCATAATCCACGCCATGGTGAAAAGCCCTCTTCCCAGTGAAAGGATCAATTCGTTTTCCATAAAGTGAAGATATCCATCCTTTTTTAATTGGACTTCCCGAGGGTAGTAATTCATAAAGGAGCTCAGTGCCCAGTAGATTTTCCTCTAGCATTTGTAATTTAACTTCGCGATCATTTATAGCTTGCTGGATTCTTTCCAAATCAAGCTCTAATTCTTTTCCATTATGAATACTGGTTTGTTCTGTCTCAATGCCTCCCAATGGAGATAATCTTGAAAAATCAAATTCACCTGGATCTAGTTTACCTAATGAAACAAGCCTCGAGCCTAGAGCGTCGAGTCTCATCAAGCGAGCCTGTAAATGACCTATATGAAAGGCCAATGCATCCATATCAGCATCTTGTGTCTCACGTAATTGTGTTAAATTTAATTCTTCGCTAGAAATAAAGTTTTCTAGCTCTTGAGATAATGCTTTAGTAAGAATTTCTTTATTATAGTGAATGCCAATTTTATAACCACTCCATATCAAAACAAGACATAGCCCCAGAACTCCAATAATCCAGAATTTAAGTCCGGATATTGCTATAATTTTATTGTCTGTGTGCTTTTTTAAATTAAATAAGATCATTTTCTTTTATTTCAGGTTACTAATTATCAATGCCTTCACAACCTTCTCACATTAAAACGCTATTTGAGCGAAAGAAGATATTGAAAGATTTTTTCCGCCAAACAAATGAGCAAAAAAAAATACTTTCACTGGTTAAGAGGCATTTGCCCAACTACCTCTCTTTACACTGCAATAATACTGTACTTAGCAAAGCAATCCTAAATATATATACGGATAGCCCAGTATGGGCCAACAAACTGCGATTTGAGGCGCCAAATTTACTCAGTAAGTTGCGGGAAGAACAATTAGACATATCAAGCATTTCAGTGAAATGTAATATTCTCCCTAAATTAAGTAAGAGAAAAATCAAAAAATCTCACGATAGAAACTCTAATAAAGCATCCAAGATAGTCGAATCACTTGCAAACACGACGATTGACTCAAAACTACGCGCTGCTTTAATACGCCTTTCAAAGAGCCTAAAAGAATTTTAAAAGTGGTTTATTTAAGTTGTCTGCAATGGCTGCATATATGAGATTGGAACCTCATCTCCTTCCTCTTCGAAAGTGACGATTTCCCAAGCATCAGGACGCAACAATAATTCATGAAGTAACTTAGTATTGAGTGCATGTCCTGATTTAAAACCGCTAAACGCACCGATTAAGCTTCTTCCTAACAAATAAAGATCACCAATAGCATCCAGTATTTTATGTTTGACGAACTCGTCTTCGTATCTTAACCCATCTTCGTTTAGCACTCGGTAGTCATCAACTACGATGGCGTTTTCCATACTTCCACCCAAGACAAGACCTTTTTCTCTGAGTTTTTCAATATCTCGCAAAAAGCCAAAAGTTCTAGCTCTGCTGACTTCCTTAACAAAAGATGTAGACGAAAAGTCAATTTCAGACTCACATAGTTTTCCATCCATAGCTGGGTGATTAAAATCAATTGAGAACTTGACTTTGAAACCATCAAAAGGCTCAAACCGCGCAATCTTATCTCCATCACGGATTTCAACGGGCTTAAGGATTCTAATAAATCTTTTTGGAGCGGATTGTTCCTCAACCCCTGCTGATTGGATTAGAAAAACAAATGGCCCAGCGCTACCATCCATTATAGGGACCTCGGCCGCGCTAACGTCGATGTAAACGTTATCTACTCCTAAACCGGCCAAAGCTGACAATAAATGTTCAACAGTAGATATTCGAGCGCCATCTCTCACTAAACATGTGGATAGCGTCGTATCGCCAACGAACTCAGTCTTAGCAGGAATGTCAACTGCTGGATCTAAGTCAACTCTTCGAAAAATAATTCCAGTATCAGTAGCTGCTGGTCGAAGAGTAAGATATATCTTTTCTCCAGTATGTAAGCCAACACCAGTAGCACGAATCACATTTTTTAAAGTTCGTTGTTTGATCATTATAAAAGAGGCTCCAAACCTTCTTTATCTTATTTTTATAAGGCCAAAAAAAAGGTGGTGTTTGCAAATGCCCACACAACTGCCCTTTCAACTGATTATTATTCTCAATTGTCCAAGTTTTCTTAGCAACGATCAAGCTTTATTACCACAATCTATCTCTTCACGATTAATCGGCCTGTCTCCTTAAAAACGCAGGAATATCAAGGTATTCCATGTTTTCCCGCGCAGCATCCACGTACTCTTGAGCATTTTCTGTCTGTTTATTTGCTTGTCCTAGACCCTCTTCGCCTTCCAAAGAACGGCTTTCTTGACCTATGTCTTGCGTGTTTACTCTAACTGGCTGTATGTCAACCGACTCGGCGTCTTGGCCTCTTCTCTCCTCTTCTTGACCGATGCCCGTTGCGACAACAGTAACTCGAATTTCATCGCTCATTTCAGGTTCAATTACCGTTCCTATGACAACGGTTGCTTCATCGCAAGCAAACTCTCGTATAGTACTTCCAACTTCATCAAACTCTCCTATACCTAAATTCAATCCTGCTGTAATGTTTACAAGCAAGCCATTAGCTCCAGATAAGTCGATATCGTCTAACAAAGGACTTTTTATTGCTCTCTCTGCTGCCTCTCTTGCTCTATCCTCCCCTGACGCAGAGCCCGACCCCATCATCGCCACACCCATCTCAGACATAACCGTTCTCACATCAGCAAAGTCAACATTAATTAAGCCTGGTTTCGTTATTAATTCAGCTATACCTTGAACTGCATTAAATAAAACATTGTTTGCCTCTTTAAATGCATCCAATAGTGTTGTGTCCTTCCCAAGAACTTCCAATAATTTATCATTAGGAATCGTTATAAGAGAGTCAACATTTTTTGCGAGTGCATCAATTCCCATTTCAGCAATTCTCATTCTTTTGTTACCCTCCATTTCGAATGGCTTAGTAACTACCGCGACAGTTAGTATTCCCAGTTCTTTAGCCACTTCTGCCACAACCGGAGCAGCTCCTGTGCCAGTTCCTCCTCCCATACCTGCGGTTATAAAAACCATATCAGCACCCTCAATGGCTTCCGCGATTCGATCCCTATCCTCCATCGCTGCTTCATACCCTCGCTCTGGATTTGCACCTGCTCCTAAGCCTCTTGTTACGCTAGACCCAATTTGTAGGGCTGTTTTTGCTTCAGTATTATTTAAAGCTTGAGCATCTGTATTTGCGCATATGAATTCAACACCCTCGATGTTGGCCTTTAGCATATGGTTTACTGCATTACCACCGCCTCCGCCTACACCAACGACTTTGATTACTGCATTTTGACTATCAACGTCCATTAACTCGAACATACCTATATCCTCCAACCTAAGATTTAATTATTTTCTAATATCGATAACTTAAAAATTTCCTTGAAACCAACTTTTCATTCGCTCAAAAACTGTTTTTACTTTTCCAGAATTCAGATTGTCAGGTGATCGGGAAGCTCGATTGTGATAACCAAATAAAAGCAAACCGACCCCAGTTGCATGAATTGGATTTTTCACTACATCAACAAGTCCAGCTACATAACCCGGAATTCCAAGCCTAACTGGCATATGAAATACTTCCTCCGCTAGGTCAATTAAGCCCTCCATTTTTGAGCTCCCTCCAGTCATTACAACACCGCCAGCAACCAATTCCTCAAAGCCTGATCGGCGAAGCTCGGCTTGTATTAAAATGAGCAATTCTTCATAACGAGGCTCAACAACTTCAGCAAGAGTTTGCCTTGATAGCCTTCTTGGAGGTCGATCTCCGATACTAGGAACTTCAATTGTTTCGTCTGGGCTAGCCAATTGAGTTAGTGCGCATGCATATTTCAATTTGATTTCTTCTGCATGTTGTGTGGGTGTTCGAAGCGCTACAGCTATATCATTGGTAACCTGATCCCCGGCAATAGGTATCACTCCTGTATACCGTATCGAACCACCAGTAAAAATAGCGACATCGGTAGTGCCACCACCAATATCAACAAGGCAAACACCAAGATCTTTTTCATCGTCTTCAAGCGCAGAATAGCTTGACGCTAATTGTTCGAGAATGAGGTCTTCTACTTCCAAACCACATCTTCTAACACATTTCACAATATTTTGAGCCGCACTTACTGCACCAGTTACCATGTGAACTCTTGCTTCCAAGCGAACTCCTGACATACCTACAGGATCGTGAATGCCTTCTTGATTATCGATGATAAATTCTTGAGGAAGTATATGAAGAATTTTTTGGTCTGCAGGAATCGGGACAGCTCTAGCCGCATCTATCACTCTTTCCACATCGGCATGGGTGACCTCTCGATCCTTAATTGCAACAATTCCATGTGAATTAAGACTTGAAACATGGCTTCCCGCAATCCCAGCATAAACTGAATCAATCTCAACTCCAGCCATAAGCTCAGCCTCTTCTACAGCTCGTTGAATAGATTGAACCGTTGACTCAATATTTACCACAACACCTTTTTTTAAACCACGAGATGGGTGGGAACCTAAGCCAATAATTTCTATTGTTTCGTCCTCTTTTAATTCACCAACAATTGCAACTACTTTTGATGTGCCAATATCAAGCCCAACAATAATATTTTTTTCCACTTTTTTTATCATTAGCTATCACCTATAAGAGGTAGACTTTTCGGTAATTTTTTCACTCCCCATAAGACGGCAAAGCCATGCTCATAACGCATGTCTACCTGTTCTGGAAAACGAGAAAAATTTTCTAACAGTTTAGGATAAATACTTGTAAAATTTGTAATTCGGTCATTCACATTTTCTCTTCCAAGAGCCAATTTTAAATTATTGCTAAAAATAATCTTCCATTCTTGTCGATCATTTAAAATCAATTCTTTTATAAAAAGATTTTTTTTATTTAACACTGGCCTAAAATTTAAATAGAAAGAAACAATTTTCTCAGCATCTTCATTTTTTGCATAAAATATGGGCAAATTTCCCTTTAAATGAATTTCTCTTGGAGAGAAAATATTACTTCTTTTGCTGATGTAGCTTAAGTTTCCCCAAAATGCTAAGGGTGTATGCTCTTTTATATGCATTTGTAGAGTATCTGGCCACACTCTTCTGATACTCACCTCTGCAACCCAGGGAATTTTCATAATTTCTTTTCTTAGTATTTTCATGTCTATAGTAAAAAAGCCATCATTAATTAATGAAGAGACTTGCTGCTCGAGGTTTTTCTCTTTCAAATGAATGAAGTCTCCATTTATTTCAACGATATTAAGAGGGAGATTTGTTGGTTTTGATAAATAATCATAAGACATCTTCAGTAAAACCAAAGAGGTGACAATCATAGATAAAATGAAAAGCAATTTCCCATAAAGCCCGCTACGCTCTTGGAGTAAATTTTTTCTTTTATTAATTTTAGATTTCATTTTATTCCTGTTTATGAGTTTAAATAGTATTTTCTAAAATTCTTCTAACGAGTTGGTTAAAGTTTATTCCCGCTGCCTCTGCAGCCATCGGAAAAAGACTTCTTTTTGTCATACCGGGCACTGTGTTAACTTCTATTAACCAATTTCTATTTTCTGAATCGATAAGAAAATCAACTCTCCCCCATCCAGCTGCTCCGCTTGCTTTAAATGCACGCAAACATAACTCCATTGATTCTTTCTCCTGTTTTTCATCCAGCCCGCATGGGACGGAATACTCGGTACTTTTAGATATATATTTTGCCTCGTAATCATAAAACTTATTCGAGGCTTTTAGATGAACAATCGGTAACACTGTATTCCCTAATATAGAAGCAGAATATTCCTCCCCCTCAATCCATTTTTCAGCTATTACATGACTCTTATATTTTCGAACTGAATTCCAAGAGCGATTTAGTTCCTCTGCATTATCAGCTTTTTCAATACCTATGCTCGATCCCTCAAGTGCAGCCTTTATCATTAATGGAAAGCCTAATTCTTCAGCTTCTCTTAATTGATTTTCATCATCAATTAAGGCAAATCCTGGTGTTGGAATTCCAAGAGACTGCCAAATTAGTTTTGTTCGGTATTTATCCATTGCTATTGCGGATCCAATTACATTGGAACCCGTATAAGGCAGCTTTAGAACTTCAAGTGCCCCTTGTAGCTGGCCATCTTCTCCGCCTCGACCATGGACAACATTAAATACTCGATCAAAGTTTCCATTTTTCAGTGTTTCTAAAATATTTTTATTCATATCAATTGCTTGAGCGCTGATTCCTTCATCTCTAAGTCCTTGAAGAACTGCATTTCCACTCTCAATTGAAATGTTTCTCTCAGATGACCAACCTCCCATAACCACCGCCACTTTCCCAAAATCATTAGCATGAATATTCATTTCGAAACTCCCACAATATGCACTTCTGTTTGAAGAGAGATGCCATGTTTTCGTTCCACTTCAGCGCGCATATATTCGATTAAATTTTCGATATCAGCAGCACTTGCATTTCCTTTATTCAAAACAAAATTTGCATGCTTTTTAGAGACTTCTGCGCCTCCAATTTGAAAACCCTTCAGGCCAGTTTCCTCAACTAATCTTGCGGCAAAATCGCCTTCAGGATTTCGAAAAGTAGAGCCTCCACTTGGTTTTCCTGTAGGCTGATCTTCACTTCTTTTTTTTAGCAACTTTCGGATTGCATTTTGCTCCTCTTGAGAATCACCAAAATTGAACTTAAGATCGCACCTCAAAAACCATTCGTCATTTTTTTTCTCAACATTTCTGTAGCTTATAGAGAAATTTTTTGGTTTTTTGTTGCTATACACTCCTTTTCTGTTTATCACTTCTACGTTTTCAACAAAATCCCATATTTCCCCTCCATAAGCGCCAGCATTCATTGCTAATGCCCCTCCAATGGTCCCTGGAATTCCAGCTAAGAAAGTTGCTCCTTTCAGGCCAGCCCTGGCAGCTTCCCTTGCAACTTTGGCGCAGGTCACACCAGCACCGACTGAGACCAAATTCTTATTTATTATCAAATCTGATGTAAATTTTGTTAATGAGATTACTATCCCATCAAAACCTCCATCACGAACCAAGAGATTGCTTCCAAGGCCTAGCCATAACAGAGGTTGGCTTTTTGGTAATTGATTGAGAAGTTTAATTAAATCATCTTTGTCTGCAGGCCGAAAAAAGTATCTTGCAGGCCCGCCCACTTTCCATGTCGTATGGCGAGCTAAGGGCTCATTCCTTAGGAGCTCCCCACGTAATAAACTTGCGTCAAAACTATTATTCACTCAACTTTCCTTCTTTTCTTTTATTCAGCATATGAATTATTTCGAATTTTGTCTGCGATACTTCCAATATTTCCAGCACCAGCTGTCAGTACAATATCTCCATCTAAAACTACCTCTTTTAATATTTTTGGTAGTTGTTCAATGTCCTCAAAAAATATTGGATCTATTTTTCCTCTCATGCGAATAGCTCGAGATAAAGAACGCCCATCAGCGCCAGCTATAAAATCTTCGCCGGCAGAAAATATTTCACATAAAAGCAAAACATCCACTTCACTTAATACAGAAGTAAAGTCATCAAATGAATCTCTTGTTCTTGAATATCGATGTGGTTGAAATGCTAAAACTAATCTTTTATCTGGCCAGCTTTTTCGAATTGCATCTATAGTTGCAGATATTTCATATGGATGATGACCATAATCATCAATCAGCATGATTTCTAAATTATCAAAAATGCAATTTTTGGTAACCTGAAACCTTCTATCAATCCCTTGGAAGTTTTGCAGCGCTTTTTTTATAGATGGAATACTGATACCTAACTCCATCGCAATACTAATAGCTGCAAGTGCATTTTGCGCGTTATGTTGCCCAGGCATTGAAAATTCGATAGAGAATTTTTCTTTTTTTTCTACTATTACATCAAAAGATGTCTGGCCTTGCTTTTGTTGAAAATTAGACCCTTGCACATCTGCTTCTTTGCTAAATCCATATGTTTTAACTTTTCGTTTTATATTTGGCACTAAATCCCTAGCATTCTGATCATCTATACATAAGATCACAGAGCCATAAAAAGGAAGATGATGTATAAATTTAAGAAAAGTTTCTCTCAATTTATCAAAGCTATAATCATATGTCGCCATATGATCCTCATCTACGTTTGTAATCACAGCTAGCATAGGCTGTAAATAAAGGAAAGAAGCATCACTTTCATCTGCTTCAGCAACTAATACCTCACCTTCACCTAAATGGGCATAGCTACCAGCAGAATTTAGTCGTCCTCCGATTACATAGGTTGGGTCCAGGCCAGCATCAATTAGTAAGCTTGCTATTAAACTTGTTGTAGTCGTTTTTCCATGAGTTCCCGCTACCGCTATGCCAAAGTGGAACCGCATAATTTCTGCGAGCATTTCTGCACGAGGAACTACTGGAATCCTCTTTTCTTTCGCGGCTTTCACTTCGGGATTTTCGTTTGTAACTGCACTTGAGGTTATTACTGCATCTGCAAACTCAATATTTTTTGCATCGTGACCAACAAATATCTTTGCTCCCTGCTCTTTCAATCGATCTGTTGCGGCGTTGGTACGTATGTCTGATCCAGAGATTCGATAATTTAAATTCATCATTACATGTGCTATTCCATTCATTCCAGCACCCCCTATACCGACAAAATGTAAATTATGTATACGACCCATAGCTTTTGCAGCATATCTTGGGGATTGATTACCTGATTTCATGCTGATAACTCCATGCAGGCATCGGATACGCAAAAGGTTGCATTATGAGAAGCTTTGCTTTGAGCGGCATAGGACATCCTCTCTAAAATCGACCTATCCTCATAAATATTTTTTAAAAATTCTGCTAATTTTTTTGGACTTAAATCATCCTGATGAATCAACTTCGCGGCTCCTGCGTCAGATAAAAATTTGGCATTGTAAGTTTGATGGTCATCTGCCGCGAATGGTAAAGGAATAAGTAAGGAAGGAAGCCCCGCAATAGCTAACTCAGAAATAGTTAATGCGCCAGCCCTACAAATAACAAAATCTGCACTTGAATATATGGATGCCATATCATCCAAATACTCGTAAATTTTCCCAAAAACTTTATAATTTTTGTAGTTATCTACTGTTTTTTCATATTTATTTGGTCCTGACTGATGAATAACATTTGGCCTTTCTTTCTCATTTAAGTAACTTAGTGCTTGTGGAATTATTTCATTAAAAATACCTGCGCCTAAGGATCCGCCAAGAACTACTAATTGAAGAGGTCTCTCCTCAGCTTCAGAGAATTTTTTCATTGAAGTCGTTAAATTATTTATTTCTGATCTAATGGGGTTACCACAAACTCTTGCATTTAGTTTTTTCGAAAAGCTATTTGGAAAGGCTTCAATATTTAATGTTGCGAAATGAGATAAAACTCTATTTGCTAGTCCTGGAATGGCATTTTGCTCGTGAATAATTAAAGGAATGCCTAAAAGACGAGCTATTATTCCACCAGGCGCCGACACAAAACCTCCCATTCCTAGAATCACATGAGGTCTTTGATTTTTGATGACAAAAAATGCTTGTAAAATTGCTTTAACAAGACGAATTGGTAAAAATAGCTTCTTTAGGCCTACTGTTCCTCTAATTCTCTGAGCATTTATCTCTTCAAAATGAATATTATTCTTTTTTACAATAGATGACTCAAAGCTATTTGGAGTTCCAAGCCAGGTGATGTCACAACCACGGCTAATTAACTCAAATGCAACTGCAAGTGCTGGGTACACATGCCCCCCTGTGCCTCCGGCCATAATCATTATGCGCGCTGCCATGATGACCCCTCCTTGGAATATTGACCACTAGACTGACAATTTTCAGAATGAATTCTCATCAGCATTCCAGTTGCCAAACAGCAGACAATTAGACTATTGCTCCCATAGCTTATAAAAGGCAGTGTTAGGCCTTTAGTTGGTAAAATACCCATATTTACGCCTATATTTATGAAGGCCTGCATCCCAATCCAAAGACCTAAACCATAAGCAATAAATGCTGCATATTTACGTCCATATTTTTCTGCCGTATAGCCAATCGCAAAAGCACGCCAAACAAAAATGCTGAATAAAAATATTATTGCTATCGTGCCCAATAAACCCAATTCTTCACCAATAACGGCCATTACAAAATCAGTATGTGCTTCTGGTAAATAAAATTGTTTTTGTATTCCATTACCTAATCCGACACCAGTCCACTCCCCGCGCCCAAAGGCAATCAATGCTTGGGATAACTGATAACCAGCATCTTGGGCCTGCTCCCAAGGATTCAAGAAGGAGGTAACCCTAGCCATTCGATAGGGTGAAAAATAGATAAGTGCTGCAAGCGAAGATCCCGCTAAACCAAGCAATAAACCAAACTGCCACAAAGGAGCGCCTGCCAAAAATAACATGCCAAAGGCAGTTGCCAATATTACGACTGTTGTCCCAAAATCTGGCTGTAACATAATTAAAAAACAGGCAGCCAGTAAGAGTATGAGAGGTTTAATAAATCCCCAAATTGTATTTGTTACCTCTAATTGTCTTCGAACAACATATCCAGCCATATAAATGACAATGAATAGCTTCATAAATTCAGATGTTTGTAAGCTTAGTGATCCAACAGCAACCCAACGGATTGCTCCATTAGCTTCTCTCCCAAGACCTGGAATAAATACAATTATTAAAAGTCCTAAGCCAATAAAGTAAACCCATCCGCTATTTTTTTCCCACCAAGATATAGGTGTAAAGTATGCTGATATAGCCAAAATAATTCCTAGGCCAAGAGCAAAAAGGTGCTTATCAACATATCTCATTATCTCACCTTCCCTTGCACCCAGATGCAAAGATGCCGAAGCCACCATTACGATACCGAAACCTATTAAAAGACCGGCTGTAATTATTAGAATATTATCTTGACGCAAATAAACTTTCTCGATAGTGCCCTTGAGTCTAGCCATTCGCATTGATTGCGATTTATTTCTTGAATAAGTTTTTGTATTCATGAAATAAGCCGCCTTATTGATTCCTTATATGCATTTCCTCTATCTATAAAGTTTTTATACATATCAAAACTTGCACATGCCGGTGACAACAAAACATGATCCTTTGGTCTGGCAAGGAGAGCTGCATTTTGCACCGCCTCATCCATATTTCTTACAATTGATATTTCGCAGGAAGATGGAACAGATTCTTTAATTCTCATAGCATCCTTGCCCATTAAAACGACTGCTCTTACGCATTCCCCAAGAGTATTCGTGAGTTCATCAAAGTCAGCGTTCTTACAATCACCTCCCAATATTACTACTGCACGACGCGAATCTCCTTTATGCATTCCCTCAAGGGCTGCCTGAGTTGCTCCGATGTTTGTAGCTTTGCTATCGTTATACCAAGAAACATCATTGATCTTAGTCACAAATTCTGTTCTATGAGGTAATCCAGAAAAACTTTTTAATGATTCAATCATCGAGTTTTTAGACAGTCTTAAGCCATGCCCAATGGCCAAAGCTGCCAGGCTATTTGCTATGTTATGTCGGCCTGGAATAAGCAAATCATCACATGCAATTAGTTTTTTTGTCCCTTTGCATAACCATTCTTTATTTTCAATCTCTCGAAGACCAAAAACACTTTCATTTTTTGGTTCCCCTAAAGTAAAGAAAAAGCTTTTTTTAGCCTTGCCCATAGACAACACGGCTTTATCATCCGCATTGTAAATTCCCAATTCGGCTCCATCGAATACTTTGGACTTAATTTTTTTATAATTTTCAAATGAAAAATGGCGATCGAGATGATCATCTTGTAAATTCAAAACCACAGCCACTTTTGCTTTCAATGCAAAAGTTGTCTCCAACTGAAAGCTAGAAAGTTCTAAAATATACACTTCCACATTGTCATCTAATAAACTAAGTGCTGGAATTCCTATATTTCCTCCAACAGCAACATTTAAACCAGAGGCTTTTGCCATATCACCTATCAAAGTTGTTACAGTACTTTTCCCATTTGACCCAGTGATAGCGACTATTGGTGCTTTAACCTCATTAAGAAATATCTCAATATCTCCGATAACAGTTACTCCCTTTTTTGCAACTCTTTCTATCTGCGGCGTTGTGAGAGGAACTCCTGGGCTTAAAACTATAAGCTCTGCCCAATCAAAAATTTCATCACTGTATCCGCCTAGTTTTACATCTAAATTTGGAAAATTAGCTTTTAGCTCTTTAATGTATGGAGGGTTTTCTCTACTATCAACCACAACAATGTTTTTGCCTCTTTCCATAAAATATTTAATTACGGAGAATCCTGTCACTCCTAATCCAACAACTAGGATATTTAAATTTGTATTATCTAATAATTTTAGATTCATACTTTTCATCTTATCTTTAAACTCGCAAGGCCAATTAAAACTAAAATAACTGTAATGATCCAAAAGCGAACAATAATGCGAGGCTCTGGCCATCCTTTAAGTTCAAAATGGTGATGAATGGGGGCCATCTTGAAAATTCGATGACCAGTCAAACGAAAAGATATAACTTGCATAATCACAGAAACTGTTTCTATAACAAGAATTCCTCCCATTATAAAAAGTACAATTTCTTGTCGAACTGATACTGCTATAACGCCTATAGCAGCTCCTAAAGAAAGAGCTCCCACATCTCCCATAAATACTTGGGCGGGATATGTATTAAACCAAAGAAATCCTAGACCTGCCCCAACAAGGGCTCCTGAAAACACTGCTAGCTCTCCAACTCCAGGTAAATATGGAATAAGAAGATAGTTTGCGATTTGGGAATTTCCAGAAGCATATGCAAATATGGCAAGTGCGCCAGCAATTAGTACGGTAGGTAAAATTGCAAGTCCATCTAATCCATCAGTTAAATTTACAGCATTAGATGAGCCCACAATTACAAAATATGAAAGGACTATAAACCAGGGCCCTAAGTCTAAGGAAAAATCTTTTAAAAATGGTAGGATTAATTGCGTCTCAGCAGGTAACTGCGCTGTCGTATAAAGTAAATAAGATACTGATATACCCACAACTGATTGCCAGAGAAATTTATACCTTGCAGGCAAGCCCTTGGGTGTTTGCAATACTAGTTTTCTATAATCATCATAAAGGCCAATTATTCCAAAGCCCAGAGTTGCAAATAAAACAATCCAAATGTATTTATTTGATAAATCTGCCCAAAGTAAAGTTGATAAACTTATTCCAACAAGAATTAAGGATCCACCCATTGTAGGCGTACCCTCTTTTGTAAAATGTGACTCAGGCCCATCGCTTCTGACGGTTTGTCCGATCTTATATTCGCTCAGCCAACGAATCATTGCTGGCCCTACAACAAAAGATATAATTAATGCTGTCAGAACGCCTAGTATTACCCTCAAAGTGATATAACGGAATACTCCAAAGCTAGAATTAAACTGAGCTAAATATTCTGCTAATTCAACTAACATAAATTTCTCCATGGCTGAAGGCCTTGACAACTAAATTCATGTTACTTTTGTGTGATCCTTTTATAAGAATACTATCATCGGTACTCAAAGAGGCTGCTAATTCTTCGATCAAAGATTCCTTATTTCTGAAATGAAATGTCTCTCCTGAAAATTCCTTTAGGGTATGCTTACTATTTTCTCCACATGTCACTAATCGCTCTATCCCTGACTCGAAAATATATTTTCCTAAATCGCTATAATAATTTTTCCAATTTTTTCCAAGCTCTACTAAATCTCCCAGAATAAGTGTCTTTCTGCCAGGTGCGGCTTTCAAAACATCTACTCCCGCAATCACAGAATCAGGATTAGCATTATAAGTATCATCAATTAATCGACATCCACCTAACCCTCTCATTGGGGATAGCCGTCCAGAAATCGGCATCAATGACTCAAGTCCAGTTTTTATATCGGGAATATTTATATTCGCTGCATAAGATGCTGCTATTGCAGCTAAAGCATTCATACGATTATGAAGTCCAGCTAAATGTAAATGGACATCGAATATCTCTTCATCCATTCGTACTTCAAAAGAGGTATGAAAGTCATAATCAATCCAATTAATAGAGTAGCTTTCAGCATTACTCGAAACAACTGATTTGTTTTGTATACCAAATGTTACTTGTTTAAAATTTTTGGATAATTCTTCCCATAAGTAAGAAAATTTATCATCAGCATTAAAAATAAATGTTCCCTTTTTATCAAGTCCCTTAATAATTTCGGCTTTTGCCCTTGCTACTCCCTCAGTATCACCAAAGCCCTCAAGGTGTGCTCTACCAGCATTATTTAGTATGGCAATATTTGGACGAGTTAAATTTGTTAAATACTCGATATCTCCAGGCGCACTTGCTCCCATCTCTATTATCCCAATTTCTTCACCTTGAAGACGCAAAAGAGTAAGAGGCAGACCTATGTGATTATTTAAATTTCCTTCTGTTGATAGAACTGAGTGATTTTGTTTAAAAATAGAATTACACATCTCTTTTAGAGTCGTTTTTCCATTACTACCAGTAATGCCAACAACAAAAGAATTAGATTTTTTTCGCCATGCTGCTGCAAGTTTACCCAAGCTCTTTATAGAATTCTCAACCTTAAGAAGGGGAATTTTTCCTTCTATTTCTTTTTCAACAATAGCAGCAATGGCTCCTTTTTCTTCTGCTATAGATACGAAATCATGGCCATCAAAATTTTTGCCACTAATTGCGATAAAAAGATCTCCTTTTTTTAAATTTCGTGTATCAGTTCCTATACTAACAATTCGAGTGTCATTCCCCTGCAAGCAAGCATTAAGTATTTCAGCAGCCTCAGATAATTGAAGATTTATCATGCGGCATACCTCATCAATGCTGCCTGTGCTTGCTTTAAGTCTGAGAAAGGCACTTTAGATGATCCAATTAATTGGAATTCTTCATGTCCCTTTCCTGCGATCAAAACGAGGTCGCCTTTTTTTGCTCCAGATATTGCTTGCTTAATTGCTTGCCCGCGACTTTCCTCTATAACTACATTACTGTCAGCTTTTACTCCTTCTTTGATTTGATTTATTATTAACTGAGCGTCCTCATTTCTGGGGTTATCGTTTGTTAAAAATATTTTATCTGCTAAGCGGCTGACAATTTCTCCCATAATCGGCCGCTTCCCTTTGTCTCTATCCCCACCACAGCCAAAGATACAAATAAGCTTACCTTTTGTATGCTCTCTCAATGAAGATAGTGCTTTCTCTAATGCATCTGGAGTATGAGCATAATCAATTACCACCATGGGCTTGAGTCCACCACCTAATTGACTCATTCGTCCATCTACATAATTAAGATTTTCTAGCTCACTAATTGCAACCTTAAGCGATATTTCCCAACTTAATAATACTGCTAAAGTAAGCAGAATATTTTCTGCATTAAACCTACCTAATAAAGAAGTATTGATATCTCCTGCCCCCCAACTTGAATCGAAACTCAGATAAAGACCGGACGTTTTTGTCTCTATGCTCTTTGCTCTTACAAAACGGTCGGCAAAAATATGAGTATTTGAATCCTTGCCGCAAGCGACTATTGAGGTATTACCTTTTAGTTTCTCCAATAACTTAAGGCCAAATTTATCATCTGTATTAATAACAGCTAACTTCAAATCTTTTTTTGAAAAAAGTTTTGCTTTTGCTTCAGCATAAGCCTCCATTGAACCATGGTAGTCCAAATGGTCTCTAGATAAATTTGTAAAAATAGCTGAATGAAAAGGAATGCCTGCAACTCTGTCTTGATCGAGCGCATGGGAAGATACCTCCATGGCAATAGCCCCCACACCACATTGTTTTTGAAAAGCTAGCTCATCCTGAAGCTTCACTGCATCAGGTGTTGTATGTTTTCCTCTTTTGAGTTCATCAGGTAATCCATAGCCAAGCGTTCCCACAATTCCAGTTTTAATTTTTTTACTTAATGCTTGAGCAAGAAAGTGAGAAACACTAGTTTTTCCATTTGTGCCTGTAATTCCTATGACCCTCATGGATTTTCCCGGATTATTAAAGAATCTTGCAGCTATAACTCCAATTTTTTCTCTTAGATTGAATGTATGGATTATTGGAATATTATTTTTTTTTGACAGTGCAGCAAGCCTCTCTTTATCCCAAAAGCGCGATTCTTGCGTTAATACCACTACTGCGCCATTTCTTACAGCATTATCGAAAAATTGCATACCATGAGATGTCATTCCCGGTGAAGCAATAAACAAATTTCCCGGACTTATCTTTCGGCTATCAATTTGAAGTCCGTTTATTACAATATCTCTATCACAGTCAAAATCTGTGATTTCATACAGTAAATCAGAAAGCGATATTTTATTTTTTTTATATTGATTCATTACTTCACGGCCTTTTTTTCATTTTTAGCTAATTGTATTTTTGGACTTTTAAGATTATCTGGCTCGACATTTAGTAATCTCAAAGCTTCATCAATAACATTTGAAAAAATAGGTCCAACTACTGAACCACCATAGAATTTTTTCCCTCTAGGCTCATCTATGATAGTTACCATAATTAATTTTGGATTAGATGCCGGAGCAACGCCTGCAAATATGGAGAGATATCGATTATCGCTATAACCATTTTGACCAAATTTCTTAACGGTTCCACTTTTGCCAGCGACCTTATAGCCAGCGATTGCAGCTTGCGGTGCAGTCCCACCAGGCTTAACTACAGACTCAAGCATCTGAATTACTTCCTTAGAAATTTTTCGTGAAATTATACGTTGGCCATCTGGTTTCTGATTTCTTTTGAGGATAGTTACGGGAACACTTATTCCGCCATTGGCTAGTGTGGCATAAGCTTTTGCTAATTGAACTGCATTTGTTGAAATACCATAGCCGAAAGATAAATTAGCATGATCAATCTTAGTCCAATCTCGCCAAAAATTTAGATTTCCTGAAGATTCGGCAGGAAATCCGGTATACAAGGATTTCCCAAATCCAAATTTATCAAGAATCCTCCAAAATGCACTTCTATCCATCATTAAAGAGACTTTTGCAGCACCCACATTACTCGATCGACTGAGAAGGGTGGTAAGATTTATTTTTCCTAACTTATTTTTATCCTGTATTATTTTTCCAGCAATCTGAAGTGTGCCTGAGCCAGTATCAATAATACTTTTGGAGGTAATAGCTTTTAATTCCATGGCAGCCGCAATCGCAAATGGTTTCATTGTTGAACCAGGCTCAAATACATCTGTTAAAGAACGATTTCTTATGCGGCCATTTTTGCTCGATCGATCGCCATTTGGATTAAATCCAGGTTGATTCACCATCGCTAATATCTCACCAGTCTGGACATCCAAGACAACTGCTGATCCACCAATGGCTTGGTTTCTTTTTACTGCAGCTTTTAATTCTCTATAAGCGATATACTGAAGTCTTCCATCAATACTGAGAGCTAAATTTTTTCCATTTTGGGGGCTTTTAATATTTTCAATATCATCTACAGCTCGTCGTCGACCATCACGTAGTACGAGTTTGCTTCCAGCGCTTCCACTTAATTCGTGATCATATGCTAACTCTATACCCTCTTGTCCCTTATCCTTATGATTTGCAAATCCTATAACATGTGAAAAAATCTCTCCGGCTGGATAGTATCTTTTATATGATCTCTCTAGACTTAGACCATTCAAACCATTTGATTTTGCAACATTCAAAATATGCCTAGCCTCAGATGGTGGTAGCTTATTTTTCAAATAAACAAAGCGTTTTTTGCTATACCTCGCCAACTTCTGACGTAATTCATGTGTTTGCAAATTCAAAGATTCTGCTAACAAGCCTAAAGTTGGATTGTCAAATCTTAAAACTCGCGGATTTGCAGTTATTGAATCTACGGGGGTACTCAAAGCTAATACATCTCCTCGACGATCGGTAATAAGGCCGCGATGTCCGACTATATGTACTTTGTCGAGATAACGATCAGCCCCTTCAGATTGTAAAAAATCTCTTTCTAAGATTTGCTGATCAATGGCTCTCCAAGTCAAAATACAAATTGCAATGCTAAAAATAAATAGCACGCTCATTCTGCGAAATGTGAAGCTTATTCCTCTGGCCTCCTCACGCCTTACATTATTTGCTCTTTTAATTCGTTTTGATTTCATCAATCAATAATTACCCTTTCGCTAGGAATTGGTGGCCTCATCTTCAGACGCCCTTCAGCAATTCGCATTACATCTTCCAGACTTCCCTCACTGGCAAGCTCTAATTGAAGTCGCCCCCACTCTGCAACTGTCAGATCATGTTCAACGCGAATTTTTTGTGTTTCTACAAATAATACTCTTGACATATTCTTGGCATAAACTACAGCGACTCCGCTAGCTAAAGTTGTAGAAGCCAAAAGAACAAGCCAAATTAAATAGACTCTATTCATGCTGTGACCTCGGCGATTCTCATAATTGCACTCCTGGCTCTCGGGTTGTTCCTAATCTCTTGATCGCAGGGTTTAATTGCTTTACCGATAATCCTCAAAGAACCTTGAATTTTTTTATGCTTTATGGGAAGTCGTTTTGGATAAATTGGGCCACGCTCTTGATCGCGCATATAACGCTTTACGATTCTATCTTCCAAAGAATGGAAACTTATAATCACAATTCTCGCTTTTGAGCTTAAAATTTTTAGTAAATTTTCAAGTGCGATTTCGAGGTCTACTAGCTCCTTATTGATATGAATGCGAATTGCCTGGAATGTTCTAGTAGCCGGATGTTTATTTTTTTCTTTGAATGGAAGCGCTTTTTCAATAACTGATGTAAGTTGATAGGTGGTAAGAATTGGCTCTCTTGACCTAAAAGAAATTATTTCTTTGGCAATTCTCTTAGCAAACTTTTCTTCGCCAAAGTTTCTGAAAATACTTGTCATTTCATGCTCGTCTGCATGAGCGATCCAGTCTGAAGCACTCAAACCGGATGTCTGATCCATCCGCATATCGAGGGGACCATCCTTCATAAAACTGAATCCTCGCTCTTTATCATCAAGCTGTGGAGATGAAACCCCTAAATCAAGCAGTATTCCATCTACCTGATTCTTAAGTTTCATTTGCTCAACCACATTGACGGCCTCAGCAAAACTTTTATGAAAAATCGAAACCCTAGGATCTTTCCCATATTTATCTCTAGCCATATTTACTGCCAGTTGATCCTTATCAAACATCAATAATTGGCCTTGATTATTTAATTTTTTTAGGATTAATTGACTGTGCCCCCCACAGCCATAGGTACCATCGATATAAAGTCCATTCGGTCGGATATTTAGTCCCTCAATTGCCTGATCCAAAAGTACCGATTTATGTGCATCTTTATTAGTTTTCATCAAAAAACCATTTCGCTTAATTGCTCAGATAACTCTGACTCGGAATCATTAGCTTCAGTGAGCCATTCTTCTCTACTTTTTGCCCATGTTGATTCGTTCCAAATTTCAAATTTATGCGCTTGCCCTACAAGCGAAACTTTTTTTTCTAAGTTTGCATATTTTCTCAATTCTGGAGATAAAAGGATTCTGCCTTGGCCATCTAAATCTAACTCTGAGGCATGACCCATAAGAAGCCTTTGAAGTAATCTATTTTGTCTATCCATCGTAGGTAAACGAGATAATTTCCTGAATATTTCCCGCCATTCACTCTCGGGGTAAAGCCATAGACAATGCTCTTTTGGGTTTACGGTGACCACGACTCTAGTGTCCCCAAGCATCTCGCGATACTTGATTGGTATGGCCATTCGGCCTTTTGTGTCTAAATTAAGAGTATTTACGCCCAAAAACACAGACATCTCCTCAAACAAAGTAATGAGGGATAATTCCCTACCAGCCCCCACAATTCACCACATTTTGCGGATAGTAGGCCTCACTGGTAGTCTGGTCAAGGGAAAAAGCAAAAAAACGCTTATGAGTCAGTTACTTAGATAGACGAGTAAACCTAAAGAATAGATTTAAAAACAGATATCTAAGTATCTAACTTAAAGTTAATTATGAAGATACTGAAAAAACGACCAAGAAGTCTTTTTTGCCTCTTAAGGTTTTGATAAATAAAAAGAGTCAACCGATAAGCCGGGTTCTGTCTAGGACGATCATTCATCTAGGATACTTGTTGCCAAGAATCTCATGCGACCTACCCGAAAACACTTGCGGGTTACAAGTACAAGTTTTCCTATTTGGTCTTGCTCCGAGAGGGGTTTGCCCTGCCAATATTGTTACCAATATTGCGGTGCGCTCTTACCACACCATTTCACCCTTACCGAAAAACGGCGGTATATTTTCTGTGGCACTTTCCGTCGACTCACATCGCCCAGATGTTATCTGGCTCTCTACCCTTTGGAGCCCGGACTTTCCTCTACTTTATTAAAAAGTAGCGATCGCCTAGCTGACTCTGCTAATTATTATAACATTGATTTTTTAATTTTTAATGCACACTCATAAACATAGTTCTTATTTGCGCCAGTCAATTTGGCAGCTAAATGGGCAGCCTGTCGAACGGAGAGATCTTTCATTAAAATAGGAAGTATAAAATCTAGAGAGTCGTTGTTTTTTATCAAAATCTCTTCTTTACCGGCCACCAAGATAACAAATTCGCCTTTTTTTTGCTCATTGTTGGATGTAATGTTGCTTAATATGGAGCCGATATCGCCATATATAATAGTTTCATGTAATTTTGTTAATTCTCGAGCTACTACTGCTTTTCTATTCAATCCCAAGATGTTTCCCAAATCATTCAATGTTGCCTCAATACGATGTGAGGATTCATAAAAAATCAATGTACTTAATTCTTCTTGTAACTTTTCTATATGTTTTTCCCGCAATGCTTTTTTTCGAGGCAAGAACCCTTCAAATTTGAAGCTACTAGTTGGTAGTCCTGATACAGATAAAGCGGCAATTAGAGCACTCGGCCCGGGAATTGGGCTGACCTTAATTCCATATTCTGAACATTTCAGTACAAGCTTAAAGCCTGGATCAGATATAAGCGGAGTGCCAGCATCTGATACCAATGCAATTTGCTGACCCTGCAATAATTTTTTCATTATTTGTGGAATTTGGCTCTCTTCGTTATGATCATGATAAGAAATCATAGGCTTTTTAATATTAAGCTGTGTAAGCAGCAACTTTGTACGGCGAGTATCTTCAGCCGCAATAAGATCTACCTCTTGTAAGGTTTCTATTGCTCGTAAAGTAATATCTTTTAGATTTCCTATTGGGGTTGCGAGTATAAATAGTATGCCTTTATTATCATTTTGATTTGACACTTTTTTTTAGCCCCTGCTACTCTAGTACATCGATCAATTTATATTAAAAAAAATTTATGAAGAATTTGCTTCTAAGCATAACATTTACTCTTTTCTTACCATTGTTTTTATTTGGATGCGTGTCTATTAATGGAATAAAACAATCAAATAACTCTCTCGAGAGAGAAGCGAACTTTTCGCTCAAACAAGAAGACTACTCACGAGCATCAGTCTTATTTCTTACTTTAGCTGATCGAACCATAAAATCCACCTCAAATAATTTCCGGCTCGATGCGATAAACGCTGCAATTTTAGGTAAAAATTTTAATTTTGCACAAAAGCAATTAAGTCTACTATCGCAAGAATCATTAAAAGAGAATCAAAAACAGAAAATTCAGTTATTCCAGGCTGAATTATCTTTAATACAAGGTCGAGGTGAATTAGCGCAAAAACTGCTTGAGAAAAATAGTAATAAAGATCTACCGCTAAAACTCAGAAATCGCTATTTTATGAGCTTGAGCGAAGCTTATTTACTCAATGGCAAAATCCTTAATCATTTGCTTATTCTGCAGAAATTAGAAAAAGAACAATTGAGTGAAAAATTTCGTTCAAAAGTTCAGATAAAACTTATAGATAGCTTGATGACACAACTTGCTAATAGTAGTCTTAACGATAACCCTAGGACTATAGAGCTTGACAAAAGTTGGTTAGAGTTAGCTCTCCTTCTAAAAGATTATGATATATCGACTAAAGATCTTTCCAAAAAAATTCAAGATTGGCGGGTCTCAAATCCGAAAAAAAAAGTAAAGCAAGAGCTATTCACTTACTTTAAAAACTTACCAAAAAATAATGTAAAAAATTACTCAAGGATAGCCGTTTTGTTGCCGCAAACAGGTAAATTCTCACAAGCTGCTGCTGCGATAAGAGATGGAATTCTAGCAAACTACTATTCTCAAAAAGAAACGAATAGACCAACTATCCGTTTCTACGATTCAACAGACTCCTCTAAAATATGGTCGATATACGATAAAGCAAAAAATGATGGCGCAGAAATAATAATCGGTCCATTACAAAAAGATGCAGTCTCTCAATTGCTGCGCATAGAAAAATTATCTATACCAATTTTAGCTCTTAATGCTGTAAAAATGGATTCTTTAGCTTCAAAAGATTTTTTTATGTTTACTCTTTCACCAGAGAGCGAGGCTAAGCAAGCAGCAGATAAAATTTGGCTTGATGGGAGAAGGTATCCCGCTATCTTGGTTCCTGAAACGGAATGGGGAGAAAGAATTACAGAGGCGTTTTATAGTAGATGGAGAGAGCTTGGAGATTTACCAGCAAATGTAAGTAAATATAATCCGAAAAGTAAAGACTTTTCATCAGCAATAACGCGGCTTTTCCATATTGATGATAGTAAAAGTAGATATAAAGAAATAAAGAAATTAATAGGAAAAAATATTGAATTTGAGCCACGCAGAAGAGGTGATATTGATGCAATATTTTTAGCGGCTAGGCCACGTCAGGCCCAGAGTTTTAACCCTTTACTTCAATTTCATCGAGCAGGAGATTTGCCGTTATATGCCACATCTCATGCATGGACGGGGGAGTTAAATGAGCAGCAGTTAGCCGATATGAAAGGTATGATGCTAGCAGATTTACCTATTTTTTCTGACCAAAAAAAATATAAAAAGTTTAAAGAAAGCATACCTAATTTACCCAATTCGTTAATAAGATTATATGCGATGGGAGATGATGCATTTAGCCTGATTACAGACTTACAGCGATTAAAAGAAAATAATTCCATTCATCTGAAAGGCAAAACTGGCAAGCTTTACATGGGTCCAGATAATCAAATTCAGCGGCAAACAACATGGTTAAAACTAGCAAAAAATCCAAAAGTTATAGGATATGCAGCGAGATTAAATTCATTACCCGAAGAACTTGAACTATCAAATATTGAGACTAGGGACTAGTATTAATTTGAAGAGAGCGCAAACAATCTACCTTAATTTATGAAAAACATATTAGATAAAGTTTTAAATTTATTAAATAATAAAAAAAAGTGGTAAAAACTATGAAAAAAATATTTCGATCTTTGGCGATTTTAGCAATAGCAAGTATTTTAGGTGGATGTGCTGCTGCAGTGGTTGGTGGGGCTGCTGCGGGAGGGAGCATTATTCACGATCGAAGAACCACAGGAACCATTGTGGAAGATAAAGAAATTTTAGTTAAAGCAATAGGTATAAAGAACGGAAACAAATTATTGAAAGAAGAAACAAATATAAGCATTTATGTTTATAACCTTAGAGTTCTGCTCACCGGTCAGGCAAAAGATTCAACCTCACTAGCTGACTTTCAAAAAAAGTTAAATGCTATTCCAAGAGTAAGGGCAGTTATCAATGAAGTTGAAGTCGGTGCCGAGGGGTCGTGGGGGGAAGCAACTAGCGACGCCTATCTAACTAGCAAGGTAAAATTAGCCCTATTTGATGTTAAAATTAAAGGATTTGATCCATTGCGAGTAAAAGTGATCACATCTCAAGGTACCGTTTACTTAATGGGTCTCTTGACTGAAATCGAAGCAGAGGCAGCCTCCGAAAAAACACGCACTATCAGTGGCGTAAAGAAGGTTGTAAGGTTATTTGAGTATTACTAGTAATACGGAATTGTAGCTTTTTCGGCTTTCTTTAGCCTAAAAAACAAACGCTTTAGGAAATCTAGAGAACAACGCTTGCCTAAAGGGTCCTCAGGGGCCTTTTTATTATGGTATTATCGCTTCCTTTTCTGTAAATCGTAAAATACTATCTAAATACATATTGCGGAAAATTATATTTCCATTGGAGGTAAAAATGTCTAAAAAACATCCAGTTGTCGCTGTTACGGGTTCCTCTGGTGCAGGCACAACAACGGTAAAGCGTGCGTTTGAGCATATTTTTAGACGCGAAGGAATCAATGCGGCTGTTGTCGAGGGCGATAGCTTTCATAAATTCGACAGAGCTGAAATGAAGATAAAAATGTCTGAAGGATTGAGTCATTTTGGGCCTGAAGCTAATGAATTTGGAAAACTAGCTGAGCTATTCAAGACATACGGTGAGACCGGCTCAGGTGAAAAGCGATACTATCTTCACAGTGAAGATGAAGCGCTGGAACACAACAAACGCCTTGGTACAAGCAAAAACCCAGGAGAATTTACGCCATGGGAAAAAATACCTGAAGGTACAGATCTTATGTTTTATGAGGGTTTGCATGGTTTAGTGAAAACTTCCGATATAAATGTGTCCGAGTTTGTCGATTTAGGAATCGGTGTGGTTCCTATAGTGAATCTTGAATGGATTCAGAAAATAGCTAGAGATAATGCAGAACGTGGGCATTCGGAGGAAGCGATAGTTGATACAATTCTGCGAAGAATGCCTGATTACATTAATCATATCACCCCTCAATTCTCAAGAACCGATATAAACTTCCAAAGAGTTGCAACTGTTGATACATCTAATCCATTCATTGCAAGAGATATTCCATCGCAAGATGAGAGTTTTGTTGTAATTAGATTTGCGGACCCGAAAAAGTTTGATACGGATTTCCCTTATTTAATCAGCATGCTCCCAGATTCCTTTATGTCACGTAGGAATACAATTGTTGTTCCTGGGGGTAAAATGAGTATTGCTATGGAAATAATACTTGGACCAATCATAGATCAGATGATGGAAAAATAAAAATAAGCCGATCAAAGCAAAAATTAGAGAAACGTGAGCGCCAATTACAGATTGAAGATCGCTATTTAAAAGCTCGTCAAAGAAATATACTAGCTAAGCCTGGGCTAAATTCATTCATCATAGTCCTAGATAATCTGAAAGCAAGCTACAATGTTCCAAAAATTATTCGCAGCATTCAAGCCTTTGGAGGAAAAGAGGTTCACTTGGTCAACATTGGAGTCTTCGATCCTGCTCCGTCTAAGGGAGCATTCAGAAATGTACCTGCTTTTTTTCATGAAAACATAGAAGATGCTCTAAAGCTCATACAAAATAAAAACTACAACATATATGCTTTAACAACTGAAGCAGAAAATTCTTTGGAAAAAATAAATTTCCAAGAGAATAGTGCATTTATTGTTGGCCATGAAGAAAAAGGATTTAGTTTTGATATAAAAAAGTATGAGGAAATTAAGCCAGTAAAAATTTCACTTTATGGCTCTATGCAGAGTCTTAATGTTAGCGTCGCAGCGTCTATAGCCATGTATGAGTTCACAAAGAAGCAAAGTGGACTTCTATGAAAATAATAAAATTATTTCAGAAATTATTTTTAATAATTATTCACTTAATAATTGGCCTGTTAGTTTCCTTTTTATTATTCCGACTACTTCATTTTGACAAAAAACAAAAAATTATAAAATGGTGGTATGAAAGGTTTATAAAGATTATAAATTTACAAGTAAAGGTGCATGGAAGAACCCCTAAAAATTGTTGTTTAATTGTGTCAAACCATATTTCTTGGCTTGACATTATTGTAATCGGACATTTGTTGCCGACCATATTTTTATCCAAGGCAGAAGTAAAAAAATGGCCGCTATTAGGCTGGTTGGCAAGTTCTGCAAATACAATTTATATAAAAAGAGGTGGTGGTCAATCTGAGAATATTAGAAATATTATGGTAGATAAATTTCGAAAAAACTTGTCGATAACAATTTTCCCCGAAGGTAAAACAACTGATGGAGAAACGGTAGGTCAATTTTTCCCTAGACTTTTTGCCGCTGCAATTGAAACAAAAACACCGGTCTTGCCAATAAGTTTAAATTATCATATAAATAATTATAAAGATAAATCTTTAGCATTCATTGGGTCCCAAAATTTTTTCGAAAATTTTTTTTCCATCATCAAGAGAGATAAAATACAAGTTGAGGTTTGTTTACTTGATGCAGTCAAGTCAGAAAATTTTGATCGAAAAAGATTAGCTATCAAGGCTCAAAATATTATCTCGATTTCTAAAAGAAATTTCCCATATAGCACTTAATTAAAATTACCTGAAAATGAAATTTGACTTTTTAATAGTTGGGCAAGGTTTAGCTGGAAGTATTTTAGCCTTTGAACTTATAAAAAATAATAAGAAAGTGCTTGTTATTGATAATAATCATAATGGTTCAGCATCTCTTGTAGCGCTCGGTTTAATAAATCCCTTGTCAGGAATGAGATTTACTATCCCAGCAGATATAGATGGCTGGCTATTGAGCGCTCATAGGGTCTACAGTGATCTAGGTGTCATAAAAAATAGGATTTATTTTAACGATATAAATACACTCAGAATTTTGCGTTCATCGGAACAAAAACGATTTCTTGAAAGGAATTTAAAAAAACTAGTGGATGAGGAATACATTAAAGAAGATTATTCATTAAGGAGTATACAAAAAAATTTCAAGTGTCCATTTGGGGGGTTTCTTCAAAAAAAAACAGGTTCAATTGAAGTCCAAAAATTATTAAATGATTGTAAAGATTGGCTCAAAAGCTGCGATTCTTATATGGCAGATAAATTAGATTACGATAAAATTAAAATCTCTAGGACTGAGATTAAAATTGGTTGCCTGAAAGCCAAAAAAATTATTTTCTGTGAGGGCTACAGGATGAGTGAAAATCCATGGTTTAAACCTCTCCCCCTCCAGCCAGATAAAGGGGAATATTTTGAAATAAAGAATTCACAAATTGCTTGTGATAAAATTATAAATGGTTCCTCAATACTACTGCCCAAAGGTAAAGATATATATCATTTTGGATCAACTCACCAGCATAAGGAAATAAATGAGCTTCCCTCAATGGTTAGTCAAAAAAAACTAATTAACATGCAGAATAATTTTTTTATGAGAAGAGAAGATTGCGAGCTCACTGCACAATATTCTGGTATACGGCCATCGACATCTGACAGACATCCTTTTATTGGACACCATCCACTAGAAAAAAAAATATACATATTTAATGGCTTCGGGGCAAAAGGCTGTCTTACAATTCCATGGTATGCTGAAAAACTTTCTGAGCATTTATTACAAAATAGATCGTTACCACCTGAAGCAGACATTGGAAGGTTTAAAGATTTGTTTTGCTAGAATTTAAAAAGCTTACAATAGAGGCTCACAATATTATCTCAAGGAAAATCGGCTATATGGATAAGGCTATTGATGCAACAATGGGAAATGGTATCGATACGCTGTTTCTCGCAAAAAAAATCGGAACAAATGGCAAGATTTATGCGTTTGATATTCAGAATAAATCTGTGCAAAAATCAAAAAAACTTTTTGAAAAAAATAGAATAACAAACAAAGTGGAAATTTTACAAAAAAGTCATGAAAAAATGAGAGATAGCATACCTCCTTATTGGCTTGGAAAAGTAAATGTAATTATGTTTAATTTAGGCTACCTACCTGGCGGTGATCAGAGCATAGTCACAAAACCAGAATCAACTATAAAAGCTCTTGAGTCTTCATTTCAATTTTTAAAAAAAGGCGGCTTATTAACTATTATTGCCTATCGAGGGCATAAAGGCGGTGAAATTGAATCTAATGAGGTATCAAGGTGGATCAAAAAGAATTCTGGCTCACTGAAAAGTCAAGCAATTCTTACCAACAACCCAATTTTGCATATTTGTGAGAAATTATGAAAATTTTGACTTTAGATTTATTGAGGCATGGAGAGCCAATTGGTGGTAAAAAATATAGAGGCAATAAAATTGATGACTCATTGAGTGAAAGTGGTTGGCGGCAAATGAAAGACTCTACCAGCCATATAAGCGATTGGGATCGAATCATATCCTCTCCGCTTTTACGGTGCAGTGAATTCTCGAGATGGCTTTCGAGGAAGCGTAGTATTCCCATGAATATAATTGATGATCTTAAAGAAATTGGATTCGGAGACTGGGAGGGAAAAACAAAAAAAGAATTAATGAATGAGAGGTCAAATGAATATGAAAATTTTTTCTTAGACCCTGTAAAAAATAGGCCGAAAAATGCAGAATCAATTGAAGAATTTAGTATTAGAATTTCTGGAGTGCTTCAGGAGATAATAAATACATATATGGGACAACATTTGCTTATTGTAGCTCATGCTGGTGTTATTCGGGCAATGATTGGTAACGTAATAAAATCACCGCCGAATAGTTGGTATAAAGTAATAATTGATAATGGATCTATCAGTAGACTGACCTTTGATAAAAAAAATTTTCAAGTAAATTTTATTAATTGGAATCCTATGTTATCTGAGGATATAAAATAATGCCTATCGCAAGAATTTTATTTAAATTTTTATTTATTACCCTCCTTATTCTTATTATCATTGGAATTTTTCTACCATCAAAATCCTTAATTGAGAATAGTATAAGTATTCAATCATCAAGTAAGAAAATATTTCCTTACATCAATGATACGGCTCTTTTTCTTGAGTGGTCTCCATGGAATAAAATGGGTACTAATTCAGAATTAATTTTTAAAGGTAAATCGAGAGGTATTGGTTCTGAAATTTTCTGGAAAAATACTGAGAGTGAAATTAATAACGGCAATATAGAAATAGTAGAAAGTGAAAAAAACACAAAGACAGAAATGATTTTTAATTTTGGAGATAAATTTTACGGAAAAAGCACTTTATTGTTGATACCCGAGTCAGAGAACTCAACAACTGTTATATGGAAAATTGAAGCAGATTTTGGTTGGGACCTCTTCAGTAGATATGCAGGATTGCTGTTTCAAAAATTTATTGGAAAAGTATATGAAAATGGATTAAAAGATTTAAAAAGAAAAATTGAGATAGATGACTGAGGATGTGAATAACAATTTAGGGTTCGATACACATTTAATTGATGTAAATCTATATCGGCCACGTTTAGCTGCATGTTACTTAATTAGAAAATCTAATGAGTTGGCTTTAATTGATTGTGGAACTCAACATAGTATCGATCAAATACTTCACACAATAGAGATGATTGGAGCTTCTCTAGAGCAAGTCCGTTGGGTTATTCCCACCCATGTTCATCTTGATCATGCAAGCGGTGCTGGAAGATTAATGCAAATATGCCCGAATGCAACGATAATCTGTCATCCAAAAGGATTTTCACATTTAGTCAATCCAGAACGTCTGCAAAATAGTGCGGTAAGGGTTTATGGAGAGAATAACTTCAAGAAAAACTTTGGAACCCTCATGCCAATAAATGAACGAAAGGTCATTGCAGCTAAAAATAATCAAATTTTTAATTTAGGTGGCTCAGATCTGGTGTTCATTGATACGCCTGGGCATGCGAATCATCATGGAAGTATTTTTGATCCAGAAAGTGGTTTTCTTTTTACTGGAGATTCTTTTGGTCTTGGTTATCGAGAATTCTTTGAAAATTCATCTATGGGGGTGCCTTTCATTATGGCCAGTACCTCTCCTATTGGCTTTGATCCAGAGGCTTGGAATTCAAGTATCAATAGAATGCTTTCATATGATCCGACTGCAATCTGTCTTACGCATTTTGGGAAATATAGCAATCCGAAAAAGTTAGCCATAGTATTAAAAGAAAGTATCCAAAAACATACTGAAATCGCCCTAAAGGAGGAAGGTAAAGATGCTGTTGGAAGAAGAGACAGGATATTTGATCATCTTAAACATGACTTAATTGAGCGAGCCATAAGAAGTCATTCCTTAAGCCCAGAGAAAATTTATCAATTATTGGAAATGGATATCAATTTAAATGCACAAGGACTTGAGATTTGGCTTCAAAGGCGCGCAAAATATATAAAAAATTAAATTTATTAAGTAATATGGCTAATTATAAAATTAAAAAATGATTAGAATAAGATACGTTGGTATACTTTCGTCCCAGGATAAATAAATATGCCACAAACAGATGACCTAAGAATAAAAAACATAACGGAAGTTGATTCGCCATCAACTGTTCACTCAATCTATCCAATAAGTGAGAAAGCATCAGAAACAGTTGCAAATTCTCGAGAGGCTATTCATAAAATCTTAAATGGTCATGATGATAGACTTCTTGTAATTATTGGCCCATGTTCTGTACATGATCCGAGATCAGCAATTGATTATGCTGAAAAACTTTCTGCTGCTCGAAAAAAATTTAAAAAAGAATTAGAAATCGTTATACGAATTTATTTTGAAAAGCCAAGAACAACCGTTGGCTGGAAAGGTCTAATAAATGATCCTCACCTCAATGAAACATTTGATATCAATGAAGGGTTAAAAAGGGGAAGAAAATTATTATTGGATATTAATAATATGGGGCTACCTGCTGGAACCGAATTTTTGGACTTAATTAGTCCTCAATATATTGCGGATTTAATTAGCTGGGGTGCAATTGGTGCGCGCACCACCGAAAGTCAGGGGCATCGTGAATTAGCCTCGGGATTATCTTGCCCTGTAGGCTTCAAAAATGGAACTGATGGAAGTATGCGCATAGCTGTTGATGCCATGCGAGCAGCGAGACATCCGCATGTCTTTATGTCACTCACAAAAGCTGGCAATTCAGCAATATTTAGCACTGTGGGCAACAATGACACACACATTATTCTTCGCGGTGGGAAAAATCCAAATTATGATAAGGAGTCTGTATCTGAAGCTATTGAGGAGATGCAGAACGCTAAGCTGATGCCGAATTTAATGGTCGATTTTAGTCATGCGAACAGCAAAAAACAGCATTACAATCAACTCAACGTTGCGAGCGATGTGTGTGCTCAAATTGCAGTGGGTAATGAAAGCATTATGGGTGCAATGATTGAGTCACACCTTGTGAGTGGAAGGCAGGATATTATTCCTGGTAAAAAACTTACTTATGGTCAATCTGTCACTGATGCATGTATAAGTTGGAAGGATAGCATTCCTATATTGGAAGAATTAGCTGCTGCAGTAAATAAAAGAAGAGAAGTCAGAAGTAAGTAAATTATTAAAAATCTTCAAAACCAGCTCGCTTAAACCACTCCTTTGCTTTAATTTCATCTTGAGGGACACCATTTCCTTCTCTATACATCATGCCAATAGTAGTCATGGCGCCCTGAAGACCCTGATCTGAGGCCTTTTCAAACCAAAATAAAGCTTTTTTTGCATTCTGTGAAACACATTCGCCTTGAAGATACATGAAACCGAGTCCATGCTGAGCTAGACCCATTCCAGATTCTGCAGCTTCTCTCATGTATCTGAATGCAAGTAATTCATTTTCAACCATACCAAGACCATTTTGCGCCATTATCGCCATTCTATATTGAGCCTCCGCGTTTCCCGATTGCGCTAAAGGGCCCAATAGGCTCGTCGCACTACCAAAATGTTTTGCCTCAAAAGCAGCTATTCCACTACTAAGTTCCATATCAAGAACACCTTCTTCATCACTCATACTGCTACTCCCAAAAAATAAAACTTCCCCATCGTTTTCCGTAAAATTTCTGTCCTCTTACGAAATAATATTTTTTTTATATTTAATTACTTGCCTCTTCAAGAACTCGTAACCATTTCTCGAATAAATTTTTTGATGAAGCTGCAATTGCAATTCGCGGAGAAAGATCGATATTATTATTATTCTCTCTAGTATAATTTAAAAATAAACCGCCTATTCCACCGGCTTCAAAAAAAATTAAACTCCCGGCTGCATAGTCCCATAATTTCTGACCTCCATGTAGGTATAATTGGGCCCTCCCTGATGCCATCCAACACCAATCAAGAGCCACAGCACCAAAACTTCGGTGAGATCTAAAAGGCGTTTTTCTTACCAAATATTCTCGAATATTATTTGGTAGTCTTTTCAAATCTACAATAGCTATGGCTTCTTGCAAAGAAAAGGCAGCATTATTAGCTGCTATAAGTAATGGCTCTTTATTCAGCCATGCCCCCTTTCCCTTTAGAGCACTAAAAATCTCTCTTCTTATTGGATCATAAACAACACCTGCTATTACTTCATCTTTCTTAACGAGCGAAATAGAAATACAAAAGAAAGGAATTCCAGTCGCAAAATTATTAGTACCATCGAGCGGATCTATAATCCATAACCCATTATCGCTTGAGTTGACAAGAGCTTCTTGATCTTCAACCTCCATTTCTTCCCCAAGGATAGGAAAGTTCTCCCAACGTTTAGCTAGTTCATGCGATAGTTCTCTTTGGAGAACTAAATCAGCGTCTGTTACGATTGAACCATCAGACTTATAACTGGCACTAACATTTTGAAAATATGGCATCAGAAATTCTTGCCCAATCGATTGTGTTAATTCTTCTAGTTCCTTTAAATCATCTAAGGAAAACATATCTCAACCAATTAAAAAGTAAATAATTATTTGTCAGATTCTAATATTTTATTGATCTTATCTGCAAAATTTATTTGATTATATTTCAATCCCATCCTCACAGAATTTATAATTTCTTGGAGTTGGAGTAAAGCCTTTTCAAATTTATCATTTAAAATTACATAGTCATATTCATTAAAATGGGATAATTCATCTTTAGCCTTAGCCATTCTTTTTTCAATAATTTCATATTGATCTTGACTCCTGCTAATTAACCTTTCTCTTAATGTCTTTAAATCAGGGGGTGCAATAAATATAAAAATTATATTATTAAATTTTTTTCGTAAATTTCTCGCACCCTGCCAATCAATTTCTAATATCAAATCTTTCCCTAGTTGCAACTGATTTTGTATTTCCTCTTCAGAGGTTCCATAAAAATTATTAAAAACTTTTGCATGTTCTATAAAATAGTTCTTTTGCAAGAGAACTTTAAATGCCTCTTCATTAACAAAAAAATAATCTTTTCCATCTATCTCCCCCGGCCTTTTTTCTCTAGTTGTATGTGATATCGATAATGAAAGATTTTTATCGCTATTTAGCATCCCTCTTATTAAAGATGTTTTTCCCGCCCCGGAAGGAGCTGATATAACAAATAGGTAATTTTTCTTAATCATCTTAAATTTAAATTTTTTGAGAAAGTTTCTATTTATGAAAATATTATTAGCAAAAAAATTTCAAATAACTTTATCTTATTGATATTAATTCATATATTTGAAAAAAGTTAAAGAACACTTTTATTATCTTCTTGGGTACAATATACATCAATAAAAGTTTGGATAACATGTTATGAAGAGATTAACATACAAGGATTTAGTGGCCGAAATTTCGCCATTTATTAAAGAATTGCTTCCCTGGGATGTGGAAGAATTAATGACAAAAGAGAAAGAGTTAATTTTTCTCGATGTTCGTGAATTAGACGAATTCGAGACAATGTGCATCCAAAACTCAATAAATGTGCCCCGAGGTATTTTAGAAACAGCCATAGACTGGGATCATGAGGAGACCGAACCAATTTTAGCGAAGAGTCGAGATCAAAAAATTATTATTGTATGCCGTTCTGGAAATAGAAGTGTTTTTGCAGCATTTACATTACAAAAACTTGGCTTTACTGACGTCGCTTCTTTAAAAACCGGATTGAGAGGTTGGAATGAGTATAATTTACCTCTAATCGATCAAGATGGTGTTCAAGTTGATCCTGAATTAGGCGATAAATATTTTGCCAATAAACTTCTACCAGATCAGATTAACCCAAAAAAATAACAGAATGAAATAGTAAATTTATAAAGTAGGAGTTTATATGAGACCCTCAGGACGATCACCAGATCAAATACGTGAAATAGAATTTGTTAGAAACTATACCAAACATGCGGAAGGTTCAGTATTAGCGAAATTTGGAGATACCGTAGTTTTGTGTACTGCAAGTACTGACAATAGGCAACCCAGATGGATAAAAGAGGATGGTCATGGCTGGGTTACTGCCGAATATGGAATGTTGCCTAGATCTACAAATGAAAGGATGATTAGGGAATCGGCAAGAGGAAAACAAAGCGGCAGGACAATGGAGATTCAAAGATTAATTGGTAGATCACTGCGAGCTTCAATAGACTTAAAGCAACTTGGAAATAGAACCATTACTATCGATTGCGATGTACTTCAAGCAGATGGTGGCACAAGAACAGCATCTATTTCTGGAGGATTTGTTGCGCTGAGTGATGCAATTAATAAATTGATCGCTGAAGAAAAGCTCAATGTAAATCCAATAATAAATCAAATTGCTTCAGTTTCAGTAGGCATTTATAAAGGTACCCCTGTGCTTGATCTCGATTATGCAGAGGACTGTTCGGCTGACACTGACATGAATATTGTTATTGATTCAAAGGGGAAATTTGTGGAATTACAAGGAACCGCAGAGAGGGACTTATTCGATCTGTCTGAATTAAATTCTATGTTACAACTTGCAAATGTTGGGGCAAAAGTAATATTTCAAGCACAAAAAATTTCTTTGAAAAAATGAAGACCAATGTAATTAAAGACAGTGGCATAGTTTTAGCTAGTAACAATAAAGGAAAACTGAGAGAATTTCTGGCATTACTATCAAAAAGTAATATTAAGATTTTCCCTCAAAGTGATTTTAAAATAAAAGAAGTAGAAGAAGATGGACTTAGTTTTGTTGAAAATGCATTAAAGAAGGCAAGAAATGCTTCTCTTGTGAGCGGAAAGCCTGCAATTGCAGATGACTCTGGTATCGAAGTTGATGCCCTAAATGGTGCGCCAGGCATACACTCTGCTCGGTATTCAACTATTGGTAGCGAGATAGAAAATAATATTAAATTACTAGGAGCCTTAAAGAATGTTAAGGAAGAGAATAGAGGCGCCAGATATCAATGCGTTATTGTTTTTTTAAAATATGCTCATGATCCCATGCCAATTATTTGCCACGGTACTTGGGAGGGGAAAATTTTAAGGGAGCCAAGGGGAAGAAATGGATTTGGCTATGACCCGCTTTTCTTTATACCAGACCTCAATATGACCGCTGCTGAATTATCGGAAGAACAAAAAAATCAACATAGTCATCGAGCAAAAGCTTTAAAAAGCATTGTTAAAATCTTACTTGAATAGGTAAGGTGTTTTTTACCTAATTGATACTTTTATAGTTCTCTCATTATAGCTTGCTCTGTTTCTGATAATTCAAATCCCCTCTTCTTATAATGCGTTTTAATTAAATCAAGTATCTCTTCCGGTTCCTCGCAAATCTTAATTAGATTGAAATCATCATCGCTTATTACTCCTTCCTTAACCATCTTATTCTGGAACCAATTAAGAAGACCTTCCCAAAAGTCCTTACCCACCAGAATAATTGGTATTTTCCTAGTTTTCCCGGTCTGTACTAAAGTTAATATTTCTGCCAATTCATCTAACGTACCGAATCCACCAGGAAAAACTACATAAGCCGATGCATATTTTACAAACATTACCTTTCTAGCAAAGAAATGTCTGAAATGCAGAGATATATCCTGGTAACGATTAGGATTTTGTTCTTTAGGTAATTGAATATTGACCCCTATGCTTGGAGATGGACCTTCTTTTGCTCCTTTGTTTGCTGCTTCCATAATTCCCGGGCCGCCACCGCTTACAATTGAAAAGCCTTCATCTGATAATAATCTTGCTGTTTTCTCCGCTCTATCTAACCAATCTTTATCAATAGAGTTTCGTGCAGAACCAAAAATACTCACAGAGGGGGATACAGTACTCATTTTTTCAAATCCTTCTACAAATTCTGCCATTATTTGAAAAATACGCCATGACTCATTTGGAGTATATGATCCTGTTCTTTGCTTATTATTTATATTCATTTTTAACCTTATTTTGTTATTAAATAATTGTTCGATAAAATATAATCCTATTAGAGTAAAAATAAAATTATAAATACATCACAAAACTTGGATAAATTAAAAATGTTAAAAGCGTCTGTTATCGGTTTAGGTAATATGGGATCAGGAATCGCGAAAAACTTGCATAATTCAGGATTTTTGCTTGGTGCATGGAATAGATCGCCAGAACGTGTAAAGAAAATAAAAGAAAATTATAGCTTAAAGATTTATGACGATTTAGAAGATTTGGTAGTTCATTCTAAAATAATTATTACTTCTGTCTCCGAAGATCGTGACTTGAATGAAATAATAAATAAAATTAGTCCCTTATTATCAGAAGGATCGATAATATTAGACACATCAACAGTAAGTACACAAACAGCTATAGATGTTGGAGCTCATTTAGCTTCCTATAAAGTCAGTTTTTTGGATGGGCCTGTCTCAGGAGGTAAAGAAGGAGCTCATAATGGAAGTTTAGTCATGATGGCAGGTGGGGATTCAGAGATACTCGAAAAATTATCTCCATTACTTAGAAGTTTTTGTTCAAAAATAATTCATATAGGGGCAATAGGGAGTGGCCAAACAACAAAAGCAGTAAACCAAATAATGGCAGCAGGTATTAATCAGTCTGTTACGGAATCGTTGGCTTTAGCTTATGCCGAGAATCTCGATATGGAGAGAGTGGTAGATGCAATTGGTAGTGGTGCTGCGGGCAATTGGTTTTTAAATCATAGAGGAAATGACATGTGTAATGGTAATTTCGAACCAGGTTTTAAAGTATCTCTTCATAGAAAAGATCTAAAAATTTGTCAAAAAATTGCGGAAAAACATGGATTGCCATCATTATTGACTAACATGACACTAAATCATTACGACGAACTAATTAATCAAGGATTCGGCGATAAAGATATTTCAATATTATTCACTCTGAAAAAAAAACTATTTGATTGAATTTAAATATTTTGACAACCTTTCTTTGTTCATAACAAATTGCATCTTATCAGACTCTTTCTTTATCGATTCGAGATTTGTAGGACTGCCTGCGACAATAACTCCAACCATAGCCATCGATACATGAGGTGAGCATTGGTAGACATACACGCCTTCCTTGTCAATGGTTACAATTATTTCTTTATTCAAATCTCCTGACCATGAAGTCGATCCTTCAGGAATGAGGCCCTTAATCGAGGCTGAGTTATGGCCAGGGTTTGTTGGAATAAACTTCACAGTCTGGCCAACGGAAACATTCAAAACAGCTGGACTGAATACCATGGCTCCATCTGAGCCTCCATTCAGCATTTTAACTTCATGATCTGCCGCTACTGAAATCTCCGCCGACTTATCTACAACTGCGGTTTCGGATGAGGTAGTGTCTAATTCTTGGCCAGCAATTTTAACTTCACCTATTGGAGCAATTCGTTTATCGATTTGTTCTTGTTCTCTGGCCTCTTTTACTTGCTCATAATGAACATATAAGTCACTAGAAACTGAATTTGCAATGAAAGCAATGATCACACTGAATGCCACCAAAGCACCAATTATGAAAATAAACATTCGCAAAAATGCGGCATCATTATGCGGAGACACTGGCCTTACCCCTTCGATTAAAAAAAACGAACAGATTATACCGGTTCGGAGGTCAATATGGGAATTGTGTTTTGAATTGAAAATAATTCTCATTGCGAATAAGGATTTCGCTCTTTTCCTCCATTTTAAAGCGATTTTGCCCTCGATACCCTTTTTTTGATTAAAAATCAGGACAAAAACTTAATGATCTCTCAGAAAAGTAAAGAAAAATGAAAAAATATCAGTCCATGAAATTTAGCGTTTAAGGCAAAATATAAAAGAAAATATAAACTCCGAGGCCAGATATAAGAAAAACCGCCTTTTTGTGAAAAATATAACTAGCAAAATATGTTTTTTCATAAGAGTAACCCTCTGCCGGCTGGTGTAAACTTCTTCTAAAAAAAATTGTAATTAATGGAAATGGATAAAAAACATAATCAGCTTGCTATAGAAAATCTTTCTGGAGAAAGAGGCGATTATTTGCTCTTTGAAAACATTGGTTTAGAACTACAAAGTGGGCAGCTTCTTTTTTTAAAGGGTAAAAATGGCAGCGGTAAAACAACTCTCCTGAAAATGATAGCTGGTTTAATTTCAATTGAAAGAGGTGATATTGTTTGGAATGGCAGATCGATAAAGAAAAATCAGTCGAGATTTTTTTCAGAATCGCTCTACATAGGACATCTGAATGGTTTGAAAGATGATTTGAGTGCTATTGAAAACTTGACCATATCTTCAAATATTTCGGGTCATAAACTTAATAACAAAGAAGCCCGCAAGGCCCTTAACTTTTTTGGGTTAGAGGGGAAGCTTAACACTCCGGTAAAATATCTGTCCCAAGGACAAAAAAGAAGAGTTTCTCTCTCTAAACTTTTTAATAGTAAAGAGTCTTTATGGATTCTTGATGAGCCTTTTAGTTCGCTTGACTTTTCGGCCGTAGAGAAACTAAAAGAATTATTTTTAAGTCATTTAAAGTCGAGTGGAATTTTAATACTCTCAAGCCATCAAGAAATTAATCTCACAAAAAACTTTAATGGTCAGTTTATAATTGACTTAAGTGGGGAGAAGTTCGATGCGTGATACTGTCTTATGCATATTATCGCGTGATCTAACGATTGCTATGCGTCGAAAAAATGACATATTTATTCCTATAATTTTTTTTATCATTGTAGCAAGCCTTTTCCCTCTTGGAGTGAGTCCAGATCTTGAGGTATTAAACAAGATTGGACCAGGAATTGTATGGATTGGAGCACTATTGGCATCCATGTTAGCTCTTGAGCAGCTCTTTTTTTCGGACTTTAGAGATGGAACACTTGAGCAAATGCTGGTCTCCTCTCAACCCTTATGGTTGATAGTCTTGAGTAAGATATTTGCTCATTGGTTAATCACAGGTATTCCGCTTGTTATTATTTCTCCAGTTTTGGCTCTGCAGTACGGTATGGGATTTGAAAGCATTCAAATTATGGTATTTTCTCTCATTTTGGGCACGCCAACCTTAAGTTTCATTGGCGCAATTGGTGCGTCTCTCACTCTAGGTTTGCGCTCAAGTGGGGCTCTAGTTGCTTTATTAGTCTTGCCTCTCTACGTTCCTGTGCTGATTTTTGGCGCAGGAGCAATAGAATTTGTTGGTTCAGGGATGGATGGTGGATCGAATCTAAAACTGTTGGGTGCAATTCTTATTATGGCCTTTCTTTGTGCTCCGATTATTATTTCTTCTGCTTTGCGAATATCTTATGAATAGGATCTATACTGAAAATATACTCAAAGATAAATTCTTTTTTATGTGAATTTTAATGAACTTAGCTTTTAAATATAAGTCCAGTATAAAACAGGAAAAAATGATTAAAAAACATAGGTGTATAGAGAATAAATATGCGAAATAGTCTATTAAACTGGTTTAAATTTTCCTCACCAGCAACTTTTTATCCAATTGCTGGGAGGTTGTCTGCAATATTTTGGCTTTTCACCTTAATTTTGTTGGCCTATGGACTTTATTTAAGTTTTTTTGTCGCTCCTACTGACTACAAACAAGGAGAAGGCTATCGGATAATATTTATTCATGTTCCTGCATCATGGATGTCCATGCTTATTTACCTCGCTATGGCTTTTTGGAGTATTTTAGGCCTTACTTTCAACACAAGAGTCTCTGCGATGATGTGTAGAGCTCTCGCGCCAACAGGTGCAATATTCGCTTTCATATCTCTATGGACTGGTGCCTTTTGGGGTAAGCCCATGTGGGGTACATGGTGGGTCTGGGATGCAAGAATTACGTCTGAGTTGATTCTTCTATTCTTTTACCTAGGATTTATGGCACTCGATGGTGCAATTGATAATCGTAAACGAGGGGATAAAGCTGGAGCACTGCTCATATTGGTCGGTGTCGTGAACATTCCCATAATTTACTTCTCGGTGAAATGGTGGAATACCTTGCACCAAGGAGCGACCATTAGAGTAACTGAAGAAAGCTCGATGGATGAGACGATGAAATTAGCCTTGTATGTCATGGTATTCGCGTTGTGGGCGTATAGCATTGCTATATCTCTTTGGAGAGTGAGAAAAATTATTCTTGAAAGGGAGCGTAATTCAAATTGGGTAAAAAAGATTTTAAGGGATGAAAAATGACGTGGCTCGATAAATTAGATATGGGCAAATATGCTTTATACGTTTGGGGCTCATTTGGAATGGCCGCTTTTTGTCTAATTCTGGAGCCAGTACTTTTATACTTTGCGACCAGAAAGATAAAGAAAGATTTCTCATCAGAAGAGACGGAGCCAAGATGATGAACGCCCGAAGACAACGCTTCGCGTTGATTGCTATCGGGCTAATCGCACTTAGCTTGATTACCTATCTAATTCTGTCAGCTTTAGGTGGAAACTTATCCTATTTTTTTTCTCCTACTGAAGTACTTCAGGGCAATGCTCCAGAAAAAAGAGAATTTAGACTCGGGGGAATGGTTAAAGAAGGAAGTGTTAAACGCGCCAAAGGAGACCTTACGGTTACTTTCATTGTCACAGACCATAATGAATCTATGAGGGTCACTTATACCGGGATTCTTCCCGATCTATTTGACGAAGGCCAGGGGGTAATAGCACAAGGGAAACTTGGATCTAATGGAACTTTTCTAGCTACTGAGGTTTTGGCAAAGCATGATGAAAACTACATGCCACCAGAAGTTGCAGACGCTCTAAACGCTGGTCAGATAAACAAAATGAAGGGAATGGTTCAGTGATACCTGAAATTGGTCAAATTATGCTTTCTTTAGCCTTAGCTCTAGCCCTAATTCAAGGGCTACTGCCGTTGGTTGGCTCCCAATTTAAAGTCACAAATTGGATTTTGATTGCAAAACCAGCTGCAAATCTTCAGACGCTAGCTTTAGTTATTTCATTTGCCCTACTGATATATAGCTTCATTACACATGATTTTTCTATTGCCTACGTTGCCAATAATTCAAACACGAACCTTCCTATACAATATTTAATTTCTGCGGTTTGGGGTGGGCATGAAGGTTCTCTCTTACTCTGGGCTCTCATTTTGTCTCTATGGGCATCTGCAATTACACTTTTCAGCAAGGATATACCCGAGGTGGTTGTGGCACGAGTATTAGGGGTTATGGGAATCGTAAGTATTGGCTTCTTGTTATTTATGGTCCTAACGTCAAATCCATTCGACAGAATGGTGCCAGCTGCTATTGAAGGTCGTGATCTTAATCCACTTTTACAAGATCCTGGGCTTATTATCCATCCTCCGATGTTATACATGGGCTACGTTGGATTTTCAGTGCCTTTTGCATTTGCAATTGCAGCACTCTTAAGTGGGCAGCTAGATGCGGCATGGGCGCGTTGGTCAAGGCCTTGGACCAATATTGCATGGTTATTTTTAACCCTGGGGATTACGCTTGGTTCATGGTGGGCATACTATGAGCTTGGATGGGGTGGATGGTGGTTTTGGGACCCTGTAGAAAACGCATCCTTCATGCCATGGCTGGCAGGTACCGCGCTGATGCATTCCCTAGCGGTCACGGAAAAGCGTGGTGCATTCAAAGCTTGGACTGTTCTCCTAGCTATTTTTGCATTCTCATTAAGCCTTTTAGGTACCTTTTTAGTAAGGTCTGGAATTTTAACATCTGTACATGCATTTGCATCTGATCCAGAGCGAGGTGTCTTTATACTGGCTTTTCTGGTAGCAGTTGTTGGATCATCATTCCTACTCTTTGCGATTAGAGCAAACAGCATCAAAAGTAATGTTAGATTTCAGCTATTTTCAAGAGAGACTGGCCTATTAATGAACAATGTAATTCTTTTGGTTTCTTGCCTAACCATTTTATTAGGTACACTTTACCCACTCCTGAGTGATGCCCTAAATTTGGGAAAAGTGTCTGTTGGAAGGCAATATTTTGATCCAGTTTTTATTGCCTTAATGTTCCCACTATTAGCCTTACTGGGTGTAGGACCACTATTACGATGGAAACGAGATAAGCTCATAAGAATCAGAAAGAATATTATAAACCCTCTGATGCTTTCTTTTTTCTTAGCTTTTTCTTGGATCTATTTTGGATATAAAAATTTTGAAATAATGGCTGCAATAGGTTTGTGGCTCGGGCTTTGGGTTTTCTTTTCAATGGGCTTTGCTATAAAAGAAAAATTAACGCCCCAACTTAATTGGAATCATACCCCTCGTGGATTTTGGGGAATGATGTTGGGTCATATTGGCTTATCTATTTTTGTTATCGGCGCAACTCTTACATCAACATACTCTACAGAAAAGGATATTCGCTTAAGCCCGGGAGAAAATTATTCTCTCGGTGAGTATAATTTTTTATTTAACGGTGTGAAAGAAGTAAAAGGCCCGAACTATATGGCATTTCGAGGTCATTTAATTGCAACGAAGAATGGAGTATTTGTAGCAAATTTGTATCCAGAAAAAAGGACTTATCAGGTACAGAAAATGCCGATGACAGAAGCCGCAATTGATGGGGGTTTGTTCAGAGATTTGTTTGTTGCGATAGGTGAAGATTTAGGGGGAGGCTCATGGAGTTTGCGCATTTACCATAAGCCATTTATTCGATGGCTATGGTTAGGAACTATTATCATGTCCTTTGGTGCTCTTCTTGCAGCAACAGATCGAAGATATCGATTAATGACAAAAATGAAAAAAAATCGCGAGAAAATCCATAGAGGATTAGAGGCATGAGTAAAGCGTCAATACCACTTATTGTTTTTGTTGGTATGGTTGCTGTGTTCTTGTTTATGCTAGATAAGATGAATCAAGGCCAATATAATCCAAAAAATATTCCTTCAGAGTTAATTGGTAAGCCCGCTCCTTCATTTAATCTACCTGATCTAATGAAGCTAGATAGGAATGTAAAAAGCGAAAATTTTATTGGGGAAGTCTGGCTTTTAAATGTTTGGGGATCGTGGTGTCCTGAATGTTGGAGGGAGCATTCTTATCTTATGGAGCTAAGGAATCGAGGCTATACTATTATCGGGTTAAATTGGCGTGATAAATCTGAGGATGCAAAGGATATGCTAAAACGTTTAGGTAATCCTTACAAAGAAATTGCTTTCGACCCTAATAGTAATTCAATAATCGATTATGGTGTATATGGCGCACCTGAGACTTTCTTGATAGATGCCAATGGAATCATCAAGGAAAAACATAAAGGTATTCTTAATGCAAAAATTTTTAATGAAAAATTTTCAAAATATTTTTAATATCTTATTATGAAATCAATTTTTATTCTTCTTTTTATTACAGCATGTAATGCAAATGCAAATACAGCAGAAATATACACATTTTCTGATACAAAAAAGGAGAGCATATATAGAGAATTAAGTGAGGAGCTCCGTTGTCTTGTTTGTCAGAATCAGAGTATTGCTGATTCTAATGCAGAGCTGGCAAAAGATATGCGCAGAAAGACATTTGAATTAGTCGAATCAGGAAAAAATAAAGCTGAGATTGCTCGATTCATGTCTGATAGATATGGTGATTTCGTACTATATAAACCTCCCTTTAACATAAAAACCGCCTTTCTTTGGATAAGTCCATTTATTCTTTTCTTTGCTGCAATTTGGTTTATGCTGAGAGCGATAAAAGTTAGGCAATTAACTAATGAAAAATCTGAGCTAAGCGAGAAACAATTAAAGGAGGCTGCTTCTATTTTAGAGGAAAAAAAATGACCTCATGAATATCTTTTTAACTACAAGTGTTGTTATCGTATTTCTTTTTTTAGTTTTCCTTATAGCTGGTTTTCTGAGAAAAAAGAAACTTACCTCTGATGGGTCCAGAGAACAGAATATTTTTTTGGCAAAAGAGAAGCTTCGTGAAATAGAGGCGGCTAAACTCATCGGAACATTGTCAGAGAAAGAATTTCTTCAGGCGAAAACAGATATTGAGATAGCTCTAGCTCAAGACTTAAGTACATCACAAATTGAAACAAGATATCTTAGTGATAATAAGCTCAGAAAAACAACTATTATTGGTATTTTTATGTTTGTCCCTCTTATAGTTGTGGGGCTATATTTACAAATCGGATCTCCAGCTTACGTTAGCATATCTGGGCCTGGACAAACGAATAAATCAAAAAATGTAGCTAAGGTCCAATCCGTGCAAGAGCTAGTTAAAGAATTAGCCGAAAGGCTTGAGAGTAAGCCTGATAATCCGCAGGGATGGGCAATGCTAGGAAGAACATATATGCAGATCCAGCAATATGAAAATGCTGTTTATGCATTTGAGAGATTAAATAAAATCTTACCCAATAATCCGCCTGCAATGCTTTCTTTAGCTGACGCGCTTTCAATGAGAAATGGCGGTAAAATATCACAGAGAGCTTTTGATTTAATCAATAAGGTATTGAAGATAAATCCAACTTCAGTGACTGCTCTTTGGTTAGCAGGAAACGCGTACTCTGAAAGAAAACAAAATGAGAAGGCTATAGAGCTTTGGAGAAAGGCCATCCCATTATTATCAGATGAGCCAGGCTTGCAGAGAGAGCTTAACCAAAGAATTTCAGGCTTAGAGGATGCAAAAAATCAAGCTCCTGAAATGCCAAAGAAATTAGAAATATCAGTTGAAATTGGAGAGAATATTCTTCCTCAGCTTCAACCAAATTTTACTTTGTTTATATATGCGCGATCGGCATCTGGACCTAAAATACCCTTAGCAGTTCAAAAGTTTAAATTATCTGAATTAAGTTTTCCAGTTATTACTTATCTGACTGATTCAGATGCAATGATGCCAAAAATGAACTTATCCTCATCAGTAAATTTAACGGTCGGTGCTAGGATATCAAAATCTGGGCAGGCGATAGCGCAACCAGATGACCTTATGAGCAGAGAGATTAATATTAAAAATGACCATAAAAAAACTATTAGGTTGACGATAAATCAATGAGTATCAGAAAAGTAAGTGAAGTGAAGTGAAGTGAAGTTAAATATTAAAATTCAATAGGTAATTTAGGTCTTATGAAAGAAAATCTACTTTTTGTATATAATGCAGATTCAGGTTTTTTTAATACACTGGGAGATATAGGACATAAAATATTTTCTCCTGAAACGTATGAATGTAATTTATGCATGATGACGCATGGTTATTTTTCTGAATATAAGGATTGGCGTGATTTTGTAAAAAATTTAAAATTAGATTCACACTTTCTTCATCGAGATCAATTTGAAAAAAAATTTCCTTCTACAAATATATCTCTTCCAGCAATTTTTCTTCAAGTTGGATCCGAGATAGAATTACGTGTAGATTCAACATTAATAGAAAAATGCAAAAGTCTGGATAATTTAAAGTCTCTAATAGAAAACAGTATTAATAATGACCCTACTTAGCGTAAATAATCCTCTTAAAATCTTTTTTCTAAGAAAAAAGCTTCGAATTAGGAATGAAAATTGATAATTTATACTTTTCATCGATTGCACATATCTTGCACAGACAATAAGCTATCTCTATGAAAGAAAAGTCACATAGAAATACTATCCTCGTAGAAGAAGCAGAAATCATATCAAATGAAAATTTCCCTGGTGAGCAATTTGTTATGCGAGTGCAAGCCCCTGGGTGCGCTGCTCAATGCTTACCGGGTCAATTTGTACATTTAACTGTAGACCCAAAGCTGCTTATGAGGAGACCAATGTCTATCATGCGATCGTCAAAAGAGTCTGGTTGGATTGATTTTCTTTATAAGGCAATTGGTGAAGGAACAAAATTATTATCACAACGCAGAGCAGGTGAAATCATCAATTTAATGGGCCCAATTGGGAAGCCTTTTTTGATAAAAAATCAGCGGCCACTTCTGATAGGTGGAGGAGTGGGAATGCCGCCTATGATAGCAATTGCTGAATCACTTAAAAATAAAAAGAATAAACCTTTTACTATCCTTGGATCGGAAGTACCGTTTCCATTTAAGCCGGTTCCATCTCAAATAATGCTTCCTGGAATACCTAGTGGTGTAATTGGATCGATGCCTCTTTTAGAGGATTGGGGTATACCAAGTCGGCTTACCAGCAACCAGGGGTACCCTGGATGCTATGATGGGTTTGTTACAGATCTCGCTCGTCATTGGTTAAATGCACTAAACGAATCTAATCTAAAAGAGGTGGGCATATATGCTTGTGGCCCGCATAACATGCTACAGGCAGTGGTTAATCTCGCAAGGGAATATGATTTACCAGTTCAGATATCTTTAGAGGAATATATGGCGTGTGCTGTGGGTGGTTGCGCTGGATGTGTCGTAGAGACAAAAACTCAAGCGGGTCCCAAAATGCAACGTATTTGTGTCGATGGGCCTGTTTTCGATGGATATCAAATATTCAGTTAAAAAGTCTTCCTTAATATATGAACGATATAAAAAAAAACATTGAGAATGTAAGAAATCGTATAAAAAATGCTGCTGATTGTAATGGTCGCGACTCGACGTCTATATCTTTACTAGCAGTTACGAAAACTAAACCCACCTCTATGATAAGGCAAGCTTTCGATGCTGGCTGCAAATCGTTTGGTGAAAATTATTTACAAGATGCTCTTCCGAAAATACATGAAATGAGAAATCTTGATATCGATTGGCATTACATTGGGAAATTGCAGAGTAACAAAACAGCAGATATAGCAAGAAATTTTGACTGGGTTCATAGCCTCGATCAATTCAAACATGCAGAAAAATTGAGTTCTCACAGGATAAATTTTTCTAAACCTCTTCAATGTTGTCTACAAATAAATCTAACGGGAGAGGCTAGCAAAGGAGGTATTCCTCTCGATAGCGTCTCCAAATTAGCAAAAAAAATAAAGGCTCTACCGAATTTAAACCTTCGTGGCCTTATGACAATTCCAGATCCGCAACAAACAGAAGATCAGCAATTGCATACTTTCATTCAATTAGCTAAATTAAAAGACGATTTAAACAGAGAAAGTTTAAATTTAGATGTACTTTCAATAGGAATGAGTAGAGACTTAGATTTAGCTATTAGAGCTGGGTCAACAATTGTAAGGATTGGTACTGATATATTTGGCGCCAGAGATTAAACAAAGAAACTTAAATCATGAAAATTCAATCAGATATATCTTTTATCGGATCAGGGGCTATGGCAAATGCAATCATAGGCGGTTTGATCAATAAAGGAGTGCATCCTAAGTATATTTCCGCTAGTGATAAAGAAAAAGAAAAATGCAATATTTTGGAAAAAAAATATGGAATCCAAGTATCCACTAGCAATACTGAAATAGCCGAAAATGCAGAAATTATTATTTTTGCTGTTAAACCAAACTCTCTCAAAGAGGTTGCTTCTTCCGTAAAAAGGATCATAAATAAGAATGATTCTTTGATTATTTCAATAGTAGCAGGCGTAGAGATAGAGACGATTAATGATTGGCTGGGCGGTAACCGAAAAATTATACGTTGTATGCCCAATACGTCCACTCTAATAAATCATGGAGTCACTGGTATGTATGCTCCCAAAAATATACCTCTAGAAAAAGTAGAAATTGCTGAAAATATTCTATCGACTGTTGGGTCAGTTCATAGAATACAAAATGAAAATCTATTGGATTCAATTACTGCAATTTCAGGCAGTGGTCCAGCTTACTTTTTTCTATTCCTTGAGATATTAAAGAGTACCGCAGAAGAATTAGATATAGATTCAAAACTTGCAGAGTCATTAGTTATTGATACTGCATATGGAGCGATAAAAATGGCACAAAAAAAGGAGATGTCAATTACTGAGTTAAAGAAAAACGTTACTTCAAAAGGTGGAACAACAGAATGTGCCCTAAATGTTTTTAAAGATAAAAATTTGAAATATATTATGCAAGAAGCAGTAAAAGCGGCATATCAAAAATCTCAGGATATAGCCAAGGAATATCGGAAAAAATAAAACCTATGGGAGACACCTACTTAACAAATCCTCTAATATTTTTAATACAGGTTATTTTTGGAACTTATGCTTTTTTTGTGATTTTGAGATTCTTATTTCAAATTGTAAAAGCTGACTTTTATAATCCTCTTTCTCAATTTATTATAAAAATTACAAATCCAGCTTTAATTCCTTTGAGAAAAATAATTCCAAGTCTTGGGAAATTAGACTCGGCCTCTTTCATATTTGCTTGGATCCTTTTATTTACTGAATCAGCACTCATACTTTTCATTCTAAATAAAGAGGTTCACCTTCCTACAATTTTCTTACTTTCTTTACCCAATATTTTTGATCTTATTTTTAATATATTTATATACGGGATTATCTTTCAAGCTATTTTAAGTTGGATTAATCCTGGTACGTATAATCCGATGCTGAAAATACTTTATGAACTGAACGAACCGATTTTATATCCTATACGTAAATTTATTCCCTCTTTCAGCGGTATAGACTTATCACCAGTTTTAGCATTAATTGGATTGTATCTTCTTAAGATGCTTACTATCCCTCCATTGATAACAATTCTATCGGCTATATTTTAATTGACATATCAATGAATATTTTGGAGCTTTTCATGAAATTATTTTTAACTTTTATTTCATTAGTGCTGAGTACACAATGTGTTTTGGCTAGCAATAAAACGCAAACAAATGGCTTTACCATTTATCATAATGCGTTGACTACTGATAGCTTATCGCCTCAAAGTGCTAGCATTTATAAAATTAAAAGGAGCAAAGGAAGAGGATTAGTTAATATAAGTGTGATGCTGAATGGAGAAAATAATTTAAGCAAGCCTGTTTCTGCTAATGTATCTTTAAGTTCAAAAAATCTTATTGGTCAAAAAAGAAACCTTCCTCTACGAGAAATTCGAGAAGGAATAGCTATTTATTATATTGCTGAGTTTCCCGTGGGTCATAGAGAGAGACTAGTTTTCAACATAGAAGTGACACCAGTTGGTAGTAGCTACCCACTTAAGGCAACCTTTCAAAAAGAATTTTACACGAGATAGCTTTTAAAAACTTATTGAATTTGCTTTTTTAGGTAGCTCCACATCACATTTATGCCAAGCAACAATAATAAGAAAAAATACTGGAATGCCTATAATGGCCGATAAAATAAAAAACCATTCATATCCAAATTGATCAACAGCAACACCTGAAAACCCGCCTAATAATTTTGGTAATAAAAGCATTATAGAGCTAAATAAAGCATATTGAGTTGCTGAAAATGAAATATTCGTAAGCGCTGAAAGATATGTTACAAAAGCCGCTGACGCTATACCAGCACTCAAATTATCTGCACCTACAACAAGGACAAGTAGCCAAAAGTCATTGCCAGAATAAGCCAACAAAGAAAATAATAGATTGGTTCCGGATGCAAGAATAGCACCTAGTAGCAGTATCTTCATTACACCAAATCGATATACTGCAAGACCGCCTAATAAGGCTCCTAGTATTGTCATATAAATTCCAAACCCTTTGGATACTAATGCTATCTCATCTTTAGTAAAACCTATATCTTTATAAAAAACATTAGACATAACCCCTAAGACAATATCGGAGACCCTGTAGGTCGCGATTAAGCATAATATCAGGATAGCTAAATAACCATATCTGCTAAAAAAGTCAGAAAATGGTTTTATAATTGCTTTCACAAACCATTTTGTTAATCTTATAAACAGTTCTCCCTGGCCATTTATTTTTTTACCTGACTCCAATATTTCCTCTTCTGGCTCCGGAGAGAATAATGTTGTCAAAACTCCAATCATCATAAAAATTGCCATGCATATATATGCCATCATCCAGGGTTTTTGTTCGTAAGTACTTTCATTAATGTCAAAAAAAGCTGCAATCCACAATGCGCCAGCTGAAGCAACGAACATGGCTAATCGGTAACCAGTTGTATAAAATCCTGCCATCATTCCTTGTAGTCTCTTATCGGCTATTTCGATTCGATAAGCATCTACTGCAATATCTTGTGTTGCAGATGAAAAAGATACTAATAATGCTAGCCATATGGCTTGGGCTAATTGCTCTTTTGGGTCTGTAAAAGCCATTCCTATCAACCCAATAATAATGAGGACCTGAGTAAAAAAAAGCCACGATCTTCTGCGCCCTAAATTATTGTATAGAAATGGTAAATGAAATTGATCTACAAGAGGGGCCCAAAGGACTTTTATCGCATAAGCTAGGGCAATCCAACTGATAAATCCTATTGTGGATCGCTCAATACCAGCTTCTCTTAACCAAAAAGATAATGTTCCAAATACTAATAGCAATGGAAGTCCTGATGAAAAACCAAGTAGTCCGATTCTCAATAATCGCCAGTCTTTCAAAGAGGAAAAAGTGTTTTTCCAAGAATTATTCTTTATTTTGTTAATCATAGTAATCAATAATTAAGGGCGAATGATCTGAAAATCTTTTTCCTTTGTAAATCTTTACTTGATTTAATTTTTTTGCTAATTGAGAGGTTATAAGCTGATAATCAATACGCCAACCTACATTATTTTCCCATGAATTACCGCGATTCGACCACCATGTAAATTGATCTTCCTTTAAATTTTTTTCACGAAAAGCGTCGACCCAGTTGCTCTCATCAACTAACTTATCCATCCAGGCCCTCTCTTCTGGCAAAAATCCAGGACTTTTTTTATTTCCTTTCCAATTCTTAATATCAATTTTTTTATGTGCAATATTAAAGTCACCACAGATAATATACTGCCGTCCGCTTTCCTTTAAGTGTTCAAAGTAAAAATAAAGTTTTTCTAGAATATCCATTTTTAGACTTTGTCGATTTTTATCATAAGATCCTGATGGAAGATATAGAGAAACAACGCTCAAGTGCTCATATCTTGCCTCTATCCACCGACCTTCTATATCGAAAGCTTTTAGCCCTAAACCCTTTATCACATACTTAGGCTCCTTTCGGCAAAAAATTCCTACGCCACTATAGCCCTTTTTTTGCGCTGAATGGTAAAAACAGTGAAAGCTGCGAGGCCAAAATGATTTATCTTGAATCTGATCTTCATGTGCTCTAAGTTCCTGCAAACAAACAATATCTGCATTTTGTCTTCTCAACCATGCGAAGAAGCCCTTTTTGCAAGCTGAGCGAATGCCGTTAAGATTTATTGTGATCACACGCATATAAAGTATTATACTTCTAAAATACTTATAAGAATAAGATTATGAAAGATTATCAAAAAGAATTTATCGAATTTTCTCTAAAAATTGGCGTTTTAAAATTTGGAGACTTTACTCTGAAATCAGGGAGGGTGAGTCCCTACTTTTTTAATACAGGTCTCTTCAATACAGGAATCTCAATTGCTTCATTAGGAAAATTCTATGCAAAAACTATCATCGACTCAAATATCAAATTTAATGTTTTATTTGGCCCCGCATATAAGGGCATTCCTCTTTCAGCTGTAACTGTTTCGACTTTATATAACGATCATGATGTTGATGTTCCTTATGCATTTAACAGAAAAGAGAAAAAAAATTATGGCGAGGGCGGAAATATTGTAGGGCATCATCTCGAAGGGAAAATTTTGATAATAGATGACGTTATAACAGCGGGAACTGCTATCAGAGAATCAATGGAAATTATTGCTAATGAGGGCGCTGAGGCTGCCGGAGTTGTTCTTGCTCTTGATAGGCAAGAACAGGGCGAAAATGGGGTATCGGCGATACAAGAGATAGAGGAAAAGTATAAAGTTCCTGTTTTTTCAATTGCAAAATTGGATGACTTGATAACTTTTCTCGAGCAGAAGAATAGCTTAAAAGACCTAGAGAAAATTAATAAGTACAGAAATAAATATGGAGTTAACTAAATTTTATTTTATAAGAAGAATAGACCCTTACTTAGAGCTGCCCAGTCATCATCCCAATTAGTCAGGCTTGGCTCAATAAAATTTAAACGTTGATACTTATGGAGTCTTCCTTCAATAAAGGAAGTTATTAAATCTGATCCAGCATCGGGTTTCATCCTTAAATTACTATCCTTTCTCAATGACGATTCTTTTAAGACTTGCTTAATTGTGTATTCCACTCTCTCAAAAAAATTACTAGTGCGATCCCTTAAGCGTTTTTGCTCTCCAATAAGTATATCGCCTAATAGAATTCTAATTATTCCCGGATTTCGATCAGCAAATCTCAGAACTAAATAAATAATCTTACCGCAACGCACTTGTGTATGTTTTTCCTCCTCAAGTATAACATTAATATTTGAGAAAATTGTTTCTTCAGCAAACTCGATGAGTCCCTCAAAGATTTGTGCTTTACTTGCAAAATGCCGATAGAGCGCCGCCTCAGAAACCCCAACTGCTTTTGCTAAAGATGCAGTTGTAATTCGATTACCCGGCTTTGTCTCAAGCTCGCGAGCCAAGACCTCCAGGATAATCGTTTTTCTAGATTTTTTTTTCATCATGTCAATTAATTAGTGTGCCTATTCCTTGGTCCGTAAAAAGTTCAAGAAGGACTGCATTTTTTATTCTGCCATCAATTATATGTGCCATTTTTACACCTGAATTAACGGCATTTAAAGCACAATCTATTTTTGGCAGCATTCCACTTGTAATAACTCCCCTGTCAACTAATGACTTAACATCCTGTGTTTTTATTTGAGATAGAAGATTCCTGTTTTCATCGTAAACGCCCGCTATATTTGTTAGTAATATAAGTTTCTCAGCAATGATTATTTCCGAGATTTTTCCTGCTACTAAATCTGCATTAATGTTATAGCTATTACCATTTTCATCGATTCCTATGGGGGCAATTACGGGTATGCGGTTTTCATTGATAGTTTGTTGCAATATATCTTTATTGATAGTTTTTACCTTTCCAACAAATCCGATATCTATTTGTTCTTTTGATACTTTCAACTTCTCTGCGAGGATAAAATTTTTATTTTTTCCAACAACACTAAAAGCACTACCTCCATAGTCATTTATTAAGTTTACTATCTCCTTGTTTATGTCATTCAACAAAACATCTTCAACAACATCCATTGTTTCCCTGTCTGTTTTCCGCATCCCTTCAAGAAATTCGGATTTTTTGCCCATTTTTGCTAAAGCCTCACCTATTTGCGGACCTCCGCCATGCACAATAATTGGATTCATACCCACAGCTTTCATAAGAGCAACATCTGATGCGAAACTTGCTTTTAATTTTTCATCTATCATCGCATTTCCGCCATATTTTATAACGAGATTCCATCCTGAAAATTTTTGAATGTATGGCAATGCTTCTGTTAATACATGAGCAATGTTTTCGGCCGCTTTTAAATCTAATCCCATATTCTTTTCTCTTCTTAAAATGGTATTTTCTCATTGGGTAATACTTGTTTTACAAGAAATCGAAATTTATCTCGAATTTTATTTAACTCATCCATATTAATTGCCTCAAACCGAAAGTTTAATGATGGTGTTGTATTTGATGCCCTGACAAGCCCCCACCCCTCTTTAAATTCCGCCCTTAAACCATCGATAGTAATCAATTTAGCCTCTTTGAATTGAGCATTCTTTATAATCTTATCCATTAATACTTCACTCTGACCTTCCTCAAGATCTATGTGAAATTCTGGAGTTGATACGCTTTTAGGTAGGGCTGATATCACCTCTTTGAGTGTTTTTTCTTTTTTTATGATTATGTTTAGAAACCTAGCGGCCACAAAAATTGCATCATCTGATTGAAAAAACTTTTCTTTTAAAAAAAAATGGCCTGAATATTCTCCTCCTATTACCCTACCTGAGATAGCCATTTGCTCTTTAACTCTTGTGTATCCAGATTCTACCATTATGGGAATACCGCCTAATTTTAGGATAAATTTATTTAAATTGCGTGAGGATTTTATATCATAGACAACCTCTGAATTTATTTTTTCCCTCAATATTTCTTCTGCCAGGACCATAAGAACATGCTCAGGCTCAACGTAAGCGCCTCCATTATCAATGACACCCAAACGGTCACCATCACCATCAAAGGAGAAGCCAATATCAGCATTAAATCGAAGCACTGCAGATTGAAGCATCTTTAAGTTTATTGGGTTACTTGGATCAGGATGATGATTTGGAAAATTTCCATCTGGTTTGCAACATATAGGAATTACTTCACACTCAAGAGATGAAAAAAGATCACTAGCTACTTGACCAGCAGCTCCATTACCACCATCGATTACAATTCTCACTGGACGATTATAATTTGTTACCTTTTTAATTTGTTCTATGTATCGATCCTTTATGTCTAAGTTAGTCATGGTACCGATATTAGAAATCTCATATTTATTATTCAAAATGTATTCATATAGATTTTCCAATTCATCTGAGGAAAGTGACACGCCATCAATAAATAGTTTAAAACCATTGTACTTTTTAGGATTATGGCTACCAGTTACTATAATTGTAGATATTTCTCTATGAGAATTCATATAAAAGTAAGGTAAAGATACAGGGGAAAGTCCAAATTGATAGACGTTTGCTCCTTGCTTTACTAGTCCCCTGCATAGCGAAGAATATAAATCCGGGCTACTAAGGCGAGCATCATGAGCAACACAAACTGAGGAGAATTTTCTTTTCTTTAATAGATCGGCGAAGGCTTTACCAATGTTGTATGCAATATTTAAATCTAAGGTTTTTCCTACAATGCCCCTAATATCATAGGCTCTAAAAAGACTTTTTGATAAATACAAATTATTTTTGTCTTTCATGTATCTTTTTATTTATTTTTTGCCAGAATGTCCAAAACCTCCGGAGCCTCGATCGGTATCAATAAATTCCTTCACCTCTACGAATAAAGCTTTTACGATTGGCACTATGACTAATTGGGCAATTCTATCCCCTACTTCGATTTGATATAGTCTATCGCTTCTATTCCAGCAAGAGACAAATAATTGGCCTTGATAGTCGGAGTCAATTAATCCCACCAAGTTACCCAAAACAATTCCATGTTTGTGTCCAAGGCCAGATCTAGGAAGTATAGTTGCCGCCAGATTAGGATCATCTATATGAATAGCAATTCCTGTTGGAATTAGTTCGGTTTGGTTTGGTTTAAGTGACAAAGGTTCATTTATCATGGCACGTAAATCCATTCCTGCCGACCCATTAGTAGCATATTCAGGTAAAGGAAATGAATTTTTTAATCGATTATCAAGTATTTTTAATTGTATTTTTTGCATTCATTCTCTCTGATATCAATGAAACTAATTTTTCCGAAAGGCTTGATTTAGGCTGATTAGGTAAAAAGGATTTGCCTCCATTCCACATTACTAACAAAGCATTATCATCTGAATCAAATCCTTTATTATTGCCAATAATGTTACCTGCTATCATATCGATATTTTTATTTACTAACTTTTCTGAGGCATTTTCCTCTAGTTTTTCTGACTCAGCGGCAAATCCTACACAAAAAATATTTTCATAATTCTGACTAACTTCCTTCAAAATATCATGATTTTTAATTAAATTGACTGTAAAAAATTCTGATTCTTTTTTTAATTTTTTCTCAGAATAGAAGGCTGGTTTATAATCAGATACTGCTGCACAAGATATAAATAAATTTGTATTTGCTAATTCTTTTTTCACCGCAGTGCGCATCTGTTCTGCGGTCTCAACACTAATTCTTCTAACCCCCCTAGGTGCTTCCAGTGAAACAGGCCCCGAGACAAGAATTGTATCTGCCCCTTCTTGTAGAAATACTTTTGCTAAAGAATACCCCATCTTTCCAGAGCTTCTATTGCTCAAATACCTGACTACATCTATTGGCTCCCTGGTGGGTCCAGCAGTGATTACAACTTTTTTCCCTGCAAAGCTTCCTTGTCCAAAAAGGTCAATAGCCTCTGATAAAATTTTTTCTGGCTCCATCATTCTGCCTAAGCCTGTATCTCCACACGCCTGAACTCCCTTTGTGGGACCAAAAAATTTCACTCCGCGCTTCTTCAGCATATTTATATTCAATTGTGTCGCAGTATTTTTCCACATTTTTTCATTCATAGCAGGAGCAACAGCGATTGGGGATTCACTTGCTATACATAAAGCATTGAGAAGTGTATTTGCAGATCCGTGATTTAATTCAGAAATAAAGTTAGCTGTTGCCGGTGCCACCAATATCAGCTCAGACCAACGAGCTAATTCAATATGGCCCATAGCAGCTTCATGCTCTGGATCGAATATATTATCCCTTACGACATTACCTGTAATTGCTTGAAAAGTTTGTTTCCCTATAAATTCGTTTGCAGAGGAAGTCATAACCACCTGTACAATCGAACCAGCTTTTACCAACAATCTAGCCAATTCGGCTGCCTTGTAAGCTGCGACGCTTCCAGTAATGCCTAAGACAATCCTGCGATCTCTTAATCGATAGCTAAATTCTGTATTTGTCATTGTTTTTTTATTAAGCCTCCGACAGATTTTTGTAAAATACTGGTTTTGCCTTATTTTATTAAGATTTTATCTTTCTAATACTGTGGTAATGATAAATCTAATTATCCTAAATTAGCAGTAGCTTTTAAAAAAAAATTGCACATAGTTGTAATTTCAGTTGCTCGGTGATTGTCGTTTTGCTATAAATACGCGCCTCATAGCCATATTTACGGGGTTATGATGGTTCTACCAGTTTATTTCAGAGGTCGCGCTAAATGTCCAAAATCTGCCAAGTAACGGGAAAACGACCAATCAGTGGTAATAATGTTTCCCACTCACACAGAAAAACGAAGCGTCGTTTTCTACCAAACTTGCATCACCATAGGTTTTGGGTTGAAAGCGAACAGAAATTTATACGATTAAGAGTATCTACTGCTGGAATGCGAATCATAGACAAAAAAGGGATCGATGTTGTGTTGGCTGAAATGCGGGCACGCGGGGAAAAAGTTTAGAGGACTTTTAAAATGGCAAAATCAGCAAGAGAGACAATTCGATTAAATTCTAGTGCGGGTACAGGTCACTTTTATACGACCACAAAGAATAAACGCACAATGACTGAAAAAATGGAAATAAAGAAATATGATCCTGTTGTTAAAAAACATGTGATCTATAAAGAAGGTAAGATAAAGTAAATGCTAGTTTTCGTTGATCTGTTTTTTTCATAACAACCATACCACCATCTTCTTTTATGCCAGAATTACCTGAGGTAGAGACTAGTCTAAGGGGTGTCATTCCTTACCTTCAGGGTAAAAAAATCTCATCAGTTGTTATAAGAAAACCAAAATTACGGTGGAAAATACCTAATCTTCATAAAATACTCCCTGGTCTTTCTATATATAAAATTAAAAGGCGTGCAAAATATCTTCTATACTATTGTGAAAAAAATAAAGTTCATAAAGGTATTTTAATTATCCATCTCGGAATGTCCGGCAGTATAAGAATTGTAAAAAAAACTTCCCCTTTGAAAAAACATGATCACTTTGATTTAATTGCCGGTGATGTATGTTTGCGAATGTGTGATCCTAGGCGCTTTGGTGCAATACTATGGACATCAAAACCTATTGAGTTACATCCTCTTATATCTCATCTAGGGCCAGAACCCTTATCTGAGAATTTTGATGCCGATTATCTTTTTGTCGAAGCAAAAAGAAGAGCAATTCCAATAAAACAATTCTTAATGGACAATAAAGTAGTCGTGGGAATAGGAAATATTTATGCTACTGAGTCGCTTTTTTTGGCTGGGATACACCCAGGAAGACTTTGTAAAAATATCTCAAGAAAAAGACTTGATAGATTGGTTAATGTAATTAAAAAGGTACTTCTTAAAGCGATAAAGCTTGGAGGGACAAGTTTGAAAGATTTTTATGATCAAGATGGAAATCCAGGTTACTTTCAGCAAAACCTTTATATCTATGGTCGAAAAGGAAAATGTTGCAAAAAATGTGATTCGATAGTTAAAAACAAATTAATAGGCCAACGTGCAAGTGCTTATTGTCCAAACTGCCAAAAATGAAAGAGCCCTTTCGGGCTCTTTTAACTTTTAATGATTATAAAAATCAAACATTGTTTCTAAAGATTTAGCTTTTATTTTACTTGCCATACCCTCACTTCCAAAAGACTGATAACGCGCCTTACATATCTCAGACATAGCCTTTGTGGCCTCTTTAAGAAACTTTCTTGGATCAAAGTTACTCTTATTTTCCTCTAAATGACGTCGGATAGATCCAGTAGACGCCATTCTAAGGTCGGTATCAATATTTACTTTGCGGACGCCTGACTTAATGCCCTCAACTATCTCTTCAACTGGCACTCCGTATGTCTGGCCCATGTCGCCACCATAACTATTTATAATCTCAAGCCAATCTTGTGGGACAGACGATGAGCCATGCATAACAAGATGAGTATTAGGAATCCTTGCATGTATCTCTTTAATTCTATCAATCCTTAAAATTTCCCCAGTTGGCTCCTTTGTAAATTTGTAAGCCCCATGAGAAGTACCAATAGCAATTGCTAAGGCATCCACTCCTGTTTTTTCAACAAAATCAGCAGCTTCCTCAACGCCAGTTAGTAATTGATCCATATCTAATTTTCCATCGGCTCCGTGGCCATCTTCTTCACCCATTTCTCCAGTTTCGAGAGATCCCAAACATCCGAGTTCACCCTCAACTGAGACACCGCCAGAGTGGGCAATATCTACAACCTGCTTTGTAACCTCAACATTATATTCATATGATGAAGGAGTCTTTGCATCAGACTGCAAAGATCCATCCATCATGACCGAGCTGAAACCAGATTGAATAGACCGCAAGCAAACTGATGGAGAGGCTCCATGATCCTGATGCATACAAACCGGGATATGAGGGTACATTTCAATAGCTGCAGAGATTAAATGTCTTAAAAAAGGCTCTCCTGCATAAGCACGGGCACCAGCTGATCCCTGAAGAATTACCGGACTATTAACTTCATCGGCCGCCTGCATAATTGAATGGACTTGCTCCATGTTATTTACATTAAAAGCTGGTAGCCCATAGTCATTTTCTGCCGCATGATCTAACAATTGGCGCAAAGTAATAAGTGCCATATTCACACTCCTTTCATATTTGTATTGTTATAATTAACTGTTAAATTTATTTTGTAACGTTATGTTCACCTACGCGAATAACTTTCATAACATTAGTGCCGCCAGCTACGCCATTTAAGTCGCCTTTGGTAATCACCACAAGATCATCATCTCGCACCGCGCCACGTCTTTGTAATTCATCAATTACTTCTGTATTGGCCATTTGAGAATCCACGCCATGGGATAATTCGAAGCTTACAGGATAGACCCCTCTAAATAATGTAACTCTTCGACGCGTTCCAACATCGTGTGTTAATGCGTATATTGGGATACCTGAAGAGATACGAGACATCCATTTTGGTGTAGAGCCAGATTCCGTCAAACAAGCAATTGCAGCAACCCTTAAGTGATTAGCTGTATACATCGTCGCCATTGCTATCGATTCATCTATCCTTCCAAAAACAGTATGAAGTCTGTGATCTGACCGACGAGCCGAAGATTGCTTTTCCGCTTCCCTACACACTCTATCCATCGCCTCCACGGCTTTGGCTGGGTGCTTTCCAACAGCAGACTCCGCGCTTAACATTACTGCATCTGTTCCGTCAATTACAGCATTAGCTACATCGAAGACTTCTGCTCTTGTTGGGATTGAATTTTCAATCATTGACTCCATCATTTGCGTGGCGGTGATAACCACACAATTTTGAGTTCGAGCCTGATGAATTAGCCTTTTCTGGACCGCAGGTAACTCAGCATCTCCAATTTCAACGCCTAAGTCGCCTCTCGCGATCATAATGACATCCGAGGCATCTATGATATCTTCGATATTGTTCAGCGCCTCCGCTCTCTCTATTTTTGATATTACCCCACCTTTACCACCAGCTTCATGAAAAAGTTTCCGAGCGAGTTCGACATCCTCTGCTGATTCTACAAAAGATACCGCTATATAGTCCGCTACTATTTCGGCCGCAAATTCAATATCTTTTCGATCTTTATCTGTAAGAGCATGCGCTGAAAGACCGCCTCCTTGTTTGTTGATACCCTTATTATTAGAAAGCATCCCACCTACTACAACTTTACATCGAATCTCTGTTCCATTGACCTCTTCGACCCATAACACTATTCGTCCATCGTTCAATAAAAGGGTATCACCGCGCGAACATTCTTCATGCAAAGTTGGATAAGTACATCCCACCTTTTCATCACTACCTTTCTGGTGATCCAAAGCGGTATCAATAATGAACTTGCCGCCAACACTAAGCTTTACCCCATCGTTTATAAACCTGGAAATACGAATCTTAGGCCCCTGTAGATCAACAAGAACACCGACTTGACGCCCACTTGCCCTTGCTCTATTTCTTACCCACTCAGCCCTCTGTTTGTGCTCTTCATAGTTTCCATGCGACATGTTCAAGCGCACTACATCCACACCTGTCGCAATCACCTCATCTAGAACCTTTAAATCGTCCGTAGCAGGACCTAATGTAGCAACAATCTTTGTTCGTCTTTGCATATATTTCTTCTAGTTTTAAGAATTAATTTTTTCCTTTGCTGCTTCCTCGAGCATTGAAACAGCTGGTAATTTTTTTCCTTCAAGATATTCCAAAAATGCTCCGCCGGCAGTAGAAATGTAAGAGACATTGTTATAAATATCATATTTTTGTATTGCAGCAATCGTATCGCCCCCTCCCGCAAGAGAAAAACAATCAGAATCAGCTATAGCCATTGAAATGGCTTTAGTCCCTTCGCCAAATTGATCAAACTCAAAGACTCCTAAGGGACCATTCCAAACAACTGTTCCAGCTTCCTGGATAATATCAACCAATTCCTGTGAAGACTGTGGTCCGATATCAAAAATCATATCATCATCGCTGACTTGCGATGCATTTTTGTGACTAGCTGTTGCATGCTCCGAAAACTCTTTTCCACAAACAACATCTACTGCAATTGGAATATTGGCCCCCCTCTTACTCATCTTTTCTAAAAGAGATTTAGCTGTTTCCACTAAATCATTTTCACAAAGGGACTTCCCAATGTTTTTTCCTGTAGCTTTCAAAAAAGTGTTCGCAATTCCCCCGCCAACAACAAGCTGGTCCACCTTATCAGATAGTGCCTCAAGAACAGTGAGCTTAGTTGAAACCTTCGATCCTCCAACTATTGCTACCATAGGGCGTGCTGGGTTGGTTAAGGCCTTAGAGAGGCTATCCAGCTCTTGAGCCAGTAAAAGACCTGCACATGCAATCCTAGTATTCTTACCAACACCGTAAGTGGAGGATTGAGCTCTATGCGCAGTACCAAAAGCATCCATAACAAATATGTCACATAATGCGGCATATTTTTTTGATAATTCTTCGTTATTATCTTTCTCGCCTACATTGAATCTAACATTTTCTAAGAGAGCTATTTGCCCATTTTCTAAATTAATTTCTCTATCAAGGTAATTTTTCTCTAGTGAAACATCAAAACCTAACTTATGCGACAAATCATTTGCGATAGGTTGCATTGAGTTTTCTTCATCCGAAATACCCTCTTTAGGTCTTCCACGATGGGACATTACAAGCACCTTTGCACCAGCATCTATGCAATGCTTTATCGTTGGCAACGACGCTGTAATGCGGGCATCTGAGGTCACAATGCCATCTTTAACAGGAACATTTAAATCGGATCGTATTAGGACACGCTTTCCGGCTAAATCTAACTCATTAATTTTTATAAATGCCATTACTAATAAAACCTTTTTAGATTTAATTTTGTCAAAGAGTTTAGTATCTCAAACATGATTAGAAATTTAAGCCGCTACATGTTTCACAAAACGTAACATGTTACATGTATAGCCATATTCATTGTCATACCATGATACGACTTTCACAAATGTGCTATCTAAGGCAATGCCAGCCTCTGCATCAAAAATTGATGAGAAGCCACAACCCCTAAAATCAGTGGACACAACTTTTTCATCGGTATATGCAAGTGTTTCCCCTATGCCTGCTGCGCTTGATGCCTTTTTCATTTCAGCACAAATTTCGCCATACGAGACATCTTTTTCAAGCTCTACTGTCAGGTCCACTACCGACACATCAGAAGTTGGAATTCTAAAGGCCATTCCAGTAAGTTTTCCGTTTAATTCAGGTAAGACTACTCCAACCGCCTTAGCAGCTCCGGTTGAGGAAGGAATTATATTCTCAAGAATACCCCTTCCGCCTCGCCAATCTTTCACTGAGGGGCCATCTACAGTTTTTTGAGTTGCTGTCGCTGCATGAACCGTTGTCATGAGCCCTCGTTTAATAATCCAGTTGTCATGAAGAACTTTCGCAACTGGCGCAAGACAATTTGTCGTGCAAGATGCGGCAGAAATAATCTTTTGGCCTGAATAAGAGTTGTGATTGACACCATAAACAAACATAGGTGTTGTATCTTTGGAAGGAGCTGACATAACTACTTTCTTTGCGCCTGCATCAAGATGCTTCTGGCAAGCCTCCTCAGTCAAAAAGAATCCGGTGCACTCTAGAACTACATCGACATCTATATCTCCCCATGCAAGATTGCTTGGATCTCTCTCTGCTGTAAGACGAATAGTATTTCCATTCACAAGTAAATTTCCATTGTCATCACTAACTTCGCCTTTGAAGTTTCCATGAACAGAATCATATTTAAGCATGTATGCCAAATAATCAGCGTCGAGCAAGTCGTTTATACCCACAACCTGAATATCTGACGAAAAATCTTGAGAGATAGCGCGAAAAGCCATACGGCCAATACGACCAAACCCATTTATACCCACTCGAATTGTCATATCAGAACTCCTATAATTTTATTTATTTTTATCCAAAATCTATGTAGCGCGAAATTTTTATTTGCATACTTCCAAAATCGCTGCTTCGATTGTTTCGGTAGTGAAACCAAACTCTTTAAATAAGGCGCCGGCAGGGGCAGATTCTCCAAATGTATCAATCCCTACTACTTTTCCAGTGCCTACATACTTGTACCAACCGCCCGAACATGCAGCCTCCACGGCAACTCTAGCCAAAATATTTTTTGGAAGAACGCTATCTTTGTATGATTCTTCTTGCTTATCAAAAGTTGTTGTACTTGGCATAGAGACAACTCTTATTTTCTTGTCAGACTTCTCTGCTGCCTCCACAGCAATTGCAACCTCTGAGCCAGTAGCAATTAATATGCAATCCGGCTCATCATCACAATCTCGAAGGATATAACCTCCTCTACTAATGTTAGCTATCTGTTCTTTCGACCTTTCTTGATGTGGCAATCCTTGTCTCGAAAAAATTAAGGATGTTGGTCCTTTTTCATTCTCGCAAGCTCTAGCCCAGGCCACGGCAGATTCGACGGCATCGCATGGTCTCCATACGTCCATATTCGGAATCATTCTTATTGTTGGGATTTGCTCAATCGGCTGATGAGTAGGCCCATCCTCCCCTAGCCCAATTGAGTCATGTGTGAAGACAAAAATACAGCGTATCTTCATCAAGGCTGCCATTCGGAGAGCATTTCTGGAATAATCCGAAAACATCAAAAAGGTTGCACCGAAGGGAATCAGGCCCCCATGAAGGGCTATACCATTCATGATGGCAGACATACCAAACTCTCTGACACCATATCGAACGTAGTTAGACTCATCACTTGAATCCATAGGCTTGTATCCAGACCATTCTGTTAAATTTGAACAGCCAAGGTCAGCTGAGCCACCAAATAGTTCAGGCAGCAATGGTGAGTAGTGCTCAATACATGCAAGTGACGCTTGTCGAGTCGCAGGGCTCTTAGCATCCGAGTCAATGCTCGCGATATATTTTTCCGTTTCTTCTTTCCACTCCCTCGGTAATTCACCTGACACTCTTCTTAAAAACTCATCCGCTTTTTCGGGATATTGTCTTTTGTAAGAAGCAAACACCTCGTTCCATTCGATTTCTGATTCATTGCCTCGCGTATGTGCATTCCAACCATCATAAATTTCTTGAGGAATTTCAAAAGCTCCATACTCCCAACCCAAAGCTGATTTAGTTAATTCAATTTCCTCATCACCTAAGGGGGCGCCATGGCAGGAATGAGAACCAGCTTTATTTGGAGATCCAAAACCAATTGTTGTTTTGCAACAAATTAAAGTCGGTTTATTTGAAACTTCTTTAGCTTCGATTATCGCTTTATCAATAGCACTAGAATCGTGGCCATCGACTCCTTGAATTACATGCCAACCATAGGCGGAGAATCTTTCGGGGGTATTGTCAGTGAACCATCCATCAACATTTCCATCAATAGAAATACCATTGTCATCCCAAAATGCGATCAGCTTTCCTAAGCCTAGGGTTCCAGCCAGCGAACAAGCCTCATGAGATATGCCCTCCATCAGGCAACCATCACCCATGAAAACGTAAGTAAAGTGGTTAACAATTTGAAAATCGGGTTTATTGAATTGGCCAGCCAAAGCTTGTTCAGCTATCGCCATCCCAACCCCATTTGTAATCCCTTGTCCTAAAGGACCGGTAGTTGTCTCTACACCTGGCGCGTACCCAAATTCGGGGTGGCCTGGCGTTTTTGAATGAAGTTGTCTGAATTGTTTCAAATCATCAATGCTCAATTCGTATCCGGAAAGATGCAAAAGAGAATAGATGAGCATCGATCCATGTCCATTGGAAAGCACAAAGCGGTCTCGATTTGCCCAACTTGGATTCTTTGGATTATGGTTCAAATGATCATTCCATAATACCTCTGCGATGTCAGCCATTCCCATTGGAGCACCGGGATGGCCTGAGTTAGCTTTCTGTACAGCGTCCATGCTCAGCGCACGAACAGCATTTGCGAGTTCTCTACGAGATGGCATACGTCTCTCCTATCGAAGACAAATTGTTTTATCTCTTCACAGTGTTACCGCCAAGAGTTAAATTTTTAAAATTTTTGGTCTGCATTCATCAGATCAAAATAACTATCTGATAATTTGAACACCATTTAAAGGGAGCCGTATTCTCGCTCAGGAGACTCGGGTGGAGCAAGAAATGATCCACCTAATATTCAAATAGACCTATAAACTTTAGGAACAAAAAATCTTAAGTAATTGTATTATATATGGTTTGTAAAGAAAAATTTTTTTAAGCTTCTTTCCATTTTATCGAGCAGCCCATGCTGGCAAACTGCTCATTTGGGCCTTTTTGAGTCAAAGCGACCTCTTTCATTCCCTCAAATAGGTCTCTTCGGACCCCATAATCGGCAGCAGCTTTTCTGCTCTCATCCAATCTACCGCGATACTGAAGCTCACCATTTGCGTTAAATCCAAAAAAATCGGGGGTACAAACTGCCCCATAGGCTTTTGCGACGTCTTGCTCATCATCAACTAAATATGGAAACGAAAACCGCAATTCTTTCGCTAAATCGACCATATTTTCAAAAGAATCCTCTTCATTGTGATTTGGGTCATTAGAGTTTATTCCAACACTATTTATGCCAAGCGAGCTAAGTTCGAGTGTATCTCTGACCAAACGGTCGATAACAGCTTTGACATATGGGCAATGATTGCAAATAAACATCACTAAGAGTCCTTTTTCACCCATACATTCCTTCATTCTCCAAGTTCGACCATCTACTCCTTTAAGGGAAAAATCGATAATTGGTTTCCCAAATTCACAAACTGGTGGTTGTAACGACACCATAACTGCCCCCTCTTCTCAATATGCTGGTAAAATAAAATTCTATTTCAGATCGAATTGCTTGTTACATCATAATAAAGCTACTGAAAGTGATAATTATAATACTTTTTTAAACGGGATTATTGTTTATATGGCAAACGAATATATTTTTACGTCAGAATCAGTCTCCGAAGGTCACCCCGATAAAATGTCCGATCAGGTTTCTGATGCCGTTTTAGATGCGATTCTTGCTGAAGATAAATTTGCAAGAGTGGCTTGTGAAACAGTATTTAAAACCGGAATGGTGATGATTGCTGGCGAAATAACTACAGATGCAAAACCAGATTATGAGGAAATCATAAGAACTACCATAAGAGATATAGGATATACGAGCTCTGAGATGGGGTTTGATTTCAAGACTTGTGCAGTAATGACTGCTTTGGGAATTCAATCTCCGGATATTAACCAAGGCGTAGATAGAAAAAGGCCAGAAGACCAGGGGGCAGGAGACCAAGGTCTTATGTTCGGTTTTGCCACCAAAGAAACGGAAGTGTTGATGCCGGCACCCATACAATACGCACATCGACTTGTTGAGCGTCAGGCAGAGGTAAGAAAAAATGGCACTCTTTCTTGGCTGCGGCCGGATGCTAAGAGTCAAGTGAGCTTTAGGTATAAAGACAATCAGCCTGTAAGTATCGATGCTGTTGTTTTGTCTAGCCAACACTCAGCCGATATTTCTGACAAAGACCTGCATGAAGGAATAATGGAAGAAATCATCAAACCGGTACTCAGTCCCACGAATTGGTTAACATCAGAAACCGTTTATCATATCAATCCGACCGGCCGATTCGAGATTGGTGGACCAATGGGTGATGCGGGATTGACAGGAAGAAAAATTATTGTAGATACGTATGGAGGGGCTGCGCGACATGGTGGTGGGGCTTTCTCTGGAAAAGACCCTTCTAAAGTTGACCGATCTGCGGCTTATGCCGGACGTTATGTTGCTAAAAATATAGTAGCAGCAGGAATTGCAGAAAAATGTGAAATTCAAGTTTCATATGCAATCGGAGTGGCTGAACCAACCTCTGTGATGATTAACACCTTTGGTACCGGAAAAATTAGTGATGAAGACATTACAAGACTTGTGTTAAATCACTTTGATTTGAGGCCATTTGGAATTCTAAAAATGCTCGATCTTTTGAACGCAGATAAAATAAAATACCAAAAAACAGCTGCTTATGGTCATTTTGGTCGTGAGAATGAGAACTTTTCATGGGAGCGTATAGATAAGTCTGAAGCATTAAAAGATGCCGCACGATTAAAATAACAGATCATTTACATTCGGAAGCTTCAACCAAGTAATTTACTTACTCTTGTAAATTTGCGAAACTTTAGAATGAAATTCAACGAAAATTTAAATCTTAAAAAAGTTCCTCTTAAGGAGCGTTGCGATCCCAGCAAGGAGACCAGGCTTAAGTAAGAACTAAAAAATAAAACGACGCTCACTCAAATTTTTATCTTAGGAGAGAAAAATGAGTGAGTTTAAGGACTATAAAGTCGCCGATATGGATTTAGCTGAATGGGGCTTGAAGGAGATTAAAATAGCTGAGACTGAAATGCCCGGTCTTATGGCTCTAAGAGAGAAATATGGAAAGTCTCAACCCTTAAAGGGAGCTCGGATTACTGGCTCCCTTCATATGACAATACAAACCGCAGTATTGATTGAGACTTTGGTGGAGCTTGGAGCAAACGTTCGTTGGTGCTCATGCAATATTTTTTCAACTCAAGATCATGCTGCTGCGGCAATTGCATCTAAAAATATCCCTGTATATGCTTGGAAAGGAGAAACACTCGAAGAGTACTGGTGGTGCACGGAGCAGGTGCTCAACTGGCCAGATGGAAATGGATGCCCGAACATGATTTTAGATGATGGAGGAGACGCTACATTATTAATCCACAAAGGTGTTCAATATTGCGAGACCGGAGTGCCGGATGCAACAAATGAAGACTCTGAGGAATGGGCTGTTATTTTGGAGGTACTAAGGCGCTCCTTGAAAGAGGATCCACAGAAATATAAAAAAATGGCAGAGTCTGTAATTGGTGTCACGGAAGAGACTACTACTGGTGTTCATAGGCTTTATGAAATGCTAGAAAGCAATGAGCTTCTTTTTCCAGGCATGAATGTAAACGACTCGGTGACAAAATCAAAATTCGATAATTTGTATGGCTGTAGAGAGTCATTGGTGGATGGCATAAAACGAGCAACAGATGTAATGATAGCAGGCAAAATCGCAGTAGTTTGTGGTTATGGTGATGTAGGCAAAGGATCTGCTCAATCGTTACGCGGACTTGGAGCAACTATTTGGGTAACAGAGGTAGATCCCATTTGCGCTCTACAAGCAGCAATGGAAGGTTTCCGAGTCGTCACGATGGATGATGCAGCTGGAATAGCTGATATTTATGTCACTACTACGGGCAATAAGGACATAATTACAAAAGAGCATATGGAGTCGATGAAGGATCAGGCCATTGTTTGTAATATTGGTCATTTTGATAACGAAATTGATATAGCAGGTGTTCAGAGCTATCAATGGGAAAATATTAAGCCCCAAGTTGATCATATAATTTTTCCAGACGGTAAGCGTATTATTATGTTAGCCGAAGGTCGGCTGGTAAACCTTGGTTGTGCGACTGGACACCCTAGTTTTGTTATGTCCAGCTCATTTACAAATCAAGTTCTCGCTCAAATTGAGATGTTCACAAAATCTGATGACTATCCTATAGGTGTTTATATTCTACCGAAAAAATTAGATGAGGAAGTTGCAAGGCTTCATTTGGAAAAAATTGGGGCAAAATTAACCAAACTTACACAAGATCAAGCAGATTATATTGGAGTAAATGTAGATGGTCCCTTTAAGTCGGATCATTACAGATACTGATAGAATATGAACTTAACAAAATTTAACCTCAATGAAGAGTAATTGATGAGAGAGAAAATATACAGCTTTGAGCTTTTTCCACCTAAAAGTGAAAAAGGTTTTTTGGATCTAAAAAAAACGGTTGGAAAATTAAGTGAGAAAAATATACATTTTTTTTCTTGTACCTATGGAGCGGGAGGATCTACTCAAGAGAATACTTTTGCAACTGTTGATTGGCTGAGGATGCAACAAATCAACACAGCTCCACACTTAACATGTATTGGAAACTCAATTGAAGGAACGCTTAACATTCTCGAACGATACAAAAACCAAGGGGTAAAACGAATTGTTGCACTACGTGGAGATCGTCCATCAGGTTCTGGTATTAGTAATGGTGATTTAAATCATGCGAATGAACTTGTTAGTTTGATAAAACAAGAGTTCGGAGATTACTTTCACATAGAAGTGGCTGCTTACCCGGAAATGCATCCACAAGCATCGAATTTCAGTGAGGATATAAAGAATTTTAAACGGAAAATTGATGCAGGAGCCAATAGTGCTATTACCCAATATTTCTACTCAAAAGATGCATATAGTAGATTTGTGGATCAATGCTCTAATTCGAATATAGATATACCGATCGTGCCTGGCGTTATGCCCATAACGAATTTCAGCAGCTTAAGGAGGTTTTCTGCCAATTGTGGGGCAGAAATACCAAGATGGATTTGCAAACGATTAGAAGGTTTTGGTGATGACCTAAAAAGTATCCGAGAGTTCGGTGAGGAAGTTGTAACTGATTTATGTCAACATCTTCTTTCTGATGGCGCTCCTGGCTTGCATTTCTATACAATGAATAGATCAGAACCAACTTTAGCTTTATGGAATAATTTAAATCTAAAGTAATATACAAGAAATGCGAAATAACCGTATCCTCGTTAAATCAAAAATCAATTTAGATCAATCTATAGCAATAGCTGGTGATCCTTTTCGGCACCTCATTCACGTTTTAAGATTAGGAATTGGGGATTCTTTTATTGCCTTTGATGGCAGTGGAAATGACTATTTTGCGCGAATTGAAAAAATCTTCAAGCAAAGCTGTGTAGTGAAAATAGAAAAAATTACTTGTATTGAAAAAAAAATAAATCTTCAGATTGGGCTTGCTATAGGTATATCAAAAGGTACGAAAATGGATTTTGTAATCCAGAAAGCAGTAGAATTGGGTGTTTCAAGTATAACTCCACTTTTTACTGAACACAGTCAAATTAAATTAAAAGAGAGTCGGTTACAAAATAAGTTAAAGCGATGGGAAATAATTATTAATAGTGCATGTGAGCAATCAGGACGCAGTCGATTACCAAAATTAATTTCGCCTATGCATCTTACCCAATGGCTTCAAGCATATCCGGGGCTGGGCCTTTTGCTTGATACTGATGGTAAGGTTTCCCCAAAAGATATTCCACAGCCATCAGAAGACTTAAGTCTTCTAGTTGGGCCTGAGGGAGGTCTATCAGTGTTTGAAAAAAATGAGGCTTTAAAATATGGTCTAATAAGCATACGTTTGGGGCCAAGGGTTTTAAGAACGGAAACCGCTCCTATCGCTGCAATATCAGTATTTCAAAATCTTTGGGGTGATTTCAATTAACCGATATAAGCTACTACTATCATATAAATTTTAGTTGCTAAAAAATAAGGATTTAAAATGCCAAATTCCATAGCTGTAATAATGGATCCAATATCAGCGATTAATATCGCCAAGGATAGTACATTTGCAATGCTATTAGAGGCTAATAAAAGAAATTGGAATATTTCTTATATGGAGCAGAAAGATATTTTTGCAAAAAATGGGCGAACCTTTTCAAAAGTAAGCTCGATAAAAGTAAAGGATGATTTTAATAACTGGTTCAGTTTAGGTGAATCTAAAATTCTCCCCTTGGATCAGTTTGACGTAATACTAATGCGAAAAGACCCGCCTTTTGATATTGATTACATTTATACGACGCTTTTGTTAGACCAGCCTTTTCACAAAGGCTCTTTAGTTGTTAATAACCCAAAATCATTACGAAATATAAACGAAAAGCTAGCAGTTAATCTATTCCCAGAGTTATGTGTCCCAACCATTGTCACAAGTAAAAAAGAGGAAATTGATAAGTTCATTCATGAACAAAAAGAAGTAATTATAAAACCACTTGATGGAATGGGAGGTCAATCAATTTTTCATATTGATGGGAAGGATAAAAATAAGAACGTTATTCTTGAAAGCCTAACATTGAATGAAAAGAAGTTGGTGATGGTTCAGCGCTATATTCCTGAAATAGCTGAGGGAGATAAAAGAATTTTAATAATAGATGGAAAGCCTATTCCATATGCCTTGGCGAGAATTCCACAGAATGACGACCCCAGGGGTAATTTAGCAAAAGGAGCATTAGCCAAAGGGGTTGAATTAAATGAAAGAGATATTTTTATAGTTAATTCAATTTCTGCTTTCTTAAAAAAAGAGGGGATTATCTTCGCTGGAATAGATGTCATTGGAAATTTTCTTACAGAAATAAATATTACCAGCCCCACATGTATAAGAGAATTAGATAAAATTTTTGAAATTAATATCTCTGAAATTCTTTTTGATTGCATTGAAAAAAAGATTAATAATGAAAAATAATTATTTTATGAGAAAATTATTTATCTTTTTTCTATTAATCCCAATCTTTTATTTAAGTATTAGTTCTTGCTCAAAAGAAAACGATTTAAAAAGCATTAGGCTACTTTCCTTTGGGACTTATATAGATATTGATATATATAAAGTAGACTCTAAAAAATTAGAATTTATTCAAAGTCAATTACAGTCTGATTTTAATCTTATGCATAAAGCTTGGCACTCATGGGAGCCAGGCCCTCTAGGGCGAATCAATTTCTTTCTGAGAGAAGGAAAGAAAGTTGCAGCAGCACCATCAGTAATACCTCTACTTAAGATTTCGCAAAGATTAGCGGAAAAAAGTAATTATCTTTTTGATCCTGGAATAGGAGCCCTTGTAAACATATGGGGATTTCACAGTAATAAGACAGAAATGCAGAAGCCGCCTGATTCATCTCTAATAAAGGAATGGTTAGATAATAAGCCAAGTATTAGAGACATAAAGATCAATGGTTTTCATATCTCATCAAAGAAAAAAGGGGTCAAACTTGATTTTGGAGCAATAGGAAAAGGTTATGGGGTCGATCGAGCAATTGAGAGCTTAATTGAGATGGGTGTAACCGATGCCATAGTAAACGCCGGAGGTGATTTAAAAGTTATTGGATCGAAAGCTGGAAACCCATGGCGAATAGCTATCAGGAACCCTGAGGGTAATTCTCCCATTGCAATCATTGCTGCGAAAGACGGCGATGCTATCTTTACATCTGGTAACTATCAAAGAGGTTTTTTATGGAAGAATGAATGGTATCACCATTTGCTAGACCCTAGAACCGGATATCCTGCTAGGGGAATATCGTCAGTTACTGTAATACATAAAAATGCTGCTACAGCTGATGCGGCTGCAACAGCAATTTTTATTGCTGGACTCAATGACTGGCATAAGATAGCAAAAAAAATGGGTGTAAAGTATGCTCTCATTGTTGATGATAAGAAAAATATTTATATGAATCCAAAAATGTGGAAGAGAATCGAAATAGATAAGCAATTTAAAAATTTAATTTTAAGTGAGCCCCTTTAAAGTCTTCACAAAAGATTTTACAAAAAGGTATAATTAAAATATGGAAACTTTTTTAGGTTTTGATTATGGAACCCATAAAATAGGTATTGCAGTTGGCCAAACGGTTACCAAAAGTGCAAACCCACTCACAACACTAAGCAATATCAAAAATATTCCTAATTGGAGAAAAATTGAGTTGTTGATTGAAGAATGGAGACCAAAAGCATTGATAATTGGACATCCATTCGAAATGACGGACAGGGAAGCAAACAATGCAGAGAAAGCTAAGAAATTTTCACGACAACTTCATGAGCGGTTTAAACTTCCTGTTTATTTAGTAGATGAAAGATTAACAACACGCGATGCATGGGCCCAATTAGGAAAAGATGCAATAAAAGATCAGACTAAGGTAGACTCTTTCGCTGCTAAATTAATTTTAGAAACATGGTTGAGAATAAATTGAGATAAAATAAAATGTCTGAATTACGTACTTTTATGAGTCATGATGCAATTTTAGATCTTGTAGATGGTATGTCCTATGAATTAAAAAAACTTCTTCAAGATGAAAATATCAATGATCCATCGATGATCGGTATTCATACTGGTGGAGCATGGATAGCAAATCATCTTCATCAAAAACTTGAAATAAGTGAGCCTTTGGGGCTTCTAGATATCAACTTTTATCGAGACGATTTCACGCGTAGTGGTGTAAATCCACAAGTAAAACCCTCAAGCATACAATTTGATGTTGAAGGTTGCTCAATAATTTTAGTCGATGACGTTATTCAAAGCGGAAGAACAATTAGGGCCGCTATGAATGAGATCTTTGATTTTGGCAGGCCAAAATCAATTATTTTAGTCAGCCTTATTGAAAGAAGTGGTCGACAACTACCCATTCAACCGGATATTGTGGGTTTGCGTCCCCCTTTACAACTCAATGAGCATATAAGGTTAAATGGTCCAGAGCCCTTAAGTCTTGAAATTAGTCGATTAAAACAGCCCCGCAATGACTAACAAGCTGTTATAATATCGCCTTAAGGTGAATAAAAAAGAAAATAACATACAACTTCATAAAGACGGAAGCCTCCGTCACTTCCTTACTATTGAAGGCTTAAGTAAAGATCTTTTGCTTCAAATCTTAGATACAGCCGAGTCTTTTGCTTCTTTACCTGGACGTCTTGTTAAAAAAGTTCCGGCGCTACGAGGAAGAGTAATTACTAATTTATTTTTTGAAAACAGTACACGCACACGCACCACTTTTGAGTTAGCAGCAAAAAGACTATCAGCAGACGTATTAAACTTTGACGTTAAAACCTCTGCTACCAGTAAAGGTGAATCCCTTCTAGATACATTGAGAAACATAGAGGCTATGCATAGCGAAATGTTTGTGGTGCGTCATAATCAATCAGGCGCAGCTCATTTTATCGCCGAACATGCATCAGAGGGGGTAAGCGTTATAAATGCGGGTGATGGAAGACATGCTCATCCTACACAAGCTATGCTTGATATGTTTACTATCCGTAAATATAAAAACGACTTTACTCCACTTCGAGTGGCAATCGTTGGGGATATACTTCATTCCAGAGTCGCGCGATCTCAAATAATCGCTCTTAATACTCTTGGTGTGACTGAAGTTAGAGTAATAGGGCCACGCACCTTAATTCCGACAGATGCTCGCTCGCTGGGAGTGCATGTTTTCCATAACCTTGATGAAGGTTTAAAAGATGTAGATGTGATAATCACTCTGAGGCTTCAAAATGAGAGGATGGATGGCGCATTACTGCCAAGTGAAGATGAGTATTTTCAATTATATGGATTGACAAATGCCAGATTAAAGTTAGCTAAATCTGATGCGATAATAATGCATCCAGGCCCAATGAATCGAGGGGTAGAAATGGATTCTGAAATAGCGAATAGTCCAAACTCAGTTATTTTACAGCAAGTAAGTTACGGTATCGCTGTACGAATGGCGATAATGTCTTTATGCATGCGAACACACAATAAATATGGAGAACAAGCTTGAGTATTTCGATACTTAACGGCCATGTTATCGACCCCGCAAATAATGTTGATAGTGTTATTGACGTTCATATAGATGGTGAAAATATTTTAGCTATTGGTGATTCTCCCAAGGAATTTAGGCCTAAAAAAATAATAGATGCTTCAAATTTAGTTGTTATTCCAGGATTAGTTGACATTGCAGCAAGCCTTAGAGAGCCAGGCTTTACAACAAAAGGTACACTTGAGAGTGAAACACTAGCAGCCGCAAAAGGAGGAATTACGACGATTATATGTACTCCTGATACGGACCCAGTAATTGATACTCCCGCAGATATTGAATTTATTCATCGAATGGCTAAAAAATTACAGCAATCAAGAGTCCTCACTGCAGCCGCACTTACCAAGAATTTAGAGGGTAATCAGCTATCATCGGTTGCAGCTTTGAAGTCTGCCGGGTGTGTAGCTTTGAGTAATGCTCGAAAACCTCTCGCAAATACTCTAGTAGAAAGAAGAGCACTTGAATATGCCGCAACCTTTGATATGACAGTTTTTCTTAGGCCAGAGGATAAACATCTACGAGCTGGTGGCTGTGCTCATGAAGGTATAATTTCAACTCGCCTAGGCCTCCCAGGTATACCTAGCGCAGCAGAGACAGTTGCTGTAGCAAGGGATCTTGCCTTAGCAAAACATACTGGGGCAAGAATTCATTTTCGATCATTGTCAGCTAGTGGGTCTGCAGATATGCTTGAAGAGGCGCAATTAGCCAAATTACCAGTAAGTGCGGATGTGGCTATTCATCAGCTTCATCTCACAGAAATGGATATCGAAAATTTTGATTCTCGATGTCATGTTTCTCCGCCTTTAAGAAGCCAGAAAGACCGTGAAGCTTTGCGTAAATCTTTAGCAAATGGAAGTATTCAAGCCATCTGCTCGGACCATCAGCCGCATGATTTAGACTCTAAGAATGCACCTTTTCCTGAAACGGAGCCAGGGATCTCTGGTTTCGAAACATTATTAGCCCTAACTCTACGACTTGTAGATGAAGATGTTTTATCTCTAAATGATGCAATTGCTAGAGTAACTAGTGGTCCCGCCGATCTATTAAAATTGCCATACGGGAGACTAAGTGTGGGTTCGCCCGCAGATATTTGTATATTTGACCCAAAAACATACTGGCAATTAGACAGTAATTCACTTCTAAGTGAGGGAAAAAATACTCCTTTCGAGGGCTGGGAATTTAGAGGATCGATTACTAACACTATTTTTAATGGACGAATAATAGATTTTTAAATTTATCTCAAAAAAAAATTATGTCAAATTATGATCATCATGTAGCTGTTTTGGGGGCAAGTCCAAAAGAAAATAGATACTCTAATAAGGCTATTAAATTGTTGATAGAAAATGGTTTTTATGTGACGCCTATACATCCAAATTTTGACGAAATTGAAAATTTAAAGGTAATAAAAAAATTAACTGAAATTGCAAGGCCAATTGATACACTAACTCTTTATATAAACGCAAAAAAGATAGAAAGTGAACTTGATAAAATTGTTTCTATAAAGCCAAACAGAGTAATTTTTAATCCTGGAGCTGAATCAAAATTATTACAAAAAGAATTAGACAAAAATAAAATTGAATGGATCGAAGGTTGTACTTTGGTAATGCTAAAAACAAAATCATTTCTAAAATAAAAGAATGGCTTCGAAGGATTTTACTAAGTCTCCTTATATAACAAAAGATGGCTACCAAGCGCTGCATAGTGAGGTTAAGGCACTTTGGGAGAAAAGGAGAAAAGTTGTAAGGCATCTTGCAGACGCAGCGGCCGAAGGAGATAGGTCGGAAAATGCCGAGTATATTTATAGAAAAAAGCAGCTCCGAGAAATTGATCGGAGAATTTATTTTATTCAAAAAAGATTACCAATTCTAAAAATAATTGATGAAAAACCAAAAAGTAGGAGCCAAATTTACTTTGGAGCCTGGGTTACTTTATTCAGTAAAGAGAAAGGAACAAATATTTACAGAATTGTGGGGGCAGATGAATTTAACGCTAAAAAAAAGTGGATAAGTATAGATTCCCCATTAGCTAAAGCATTACTTCAAAGAAAAATTGGAGAAAAGATAAAAATTAAATTACCTGATGGGTCCATAAGCTACGAAATAAAAGAAATTAAGTATTAAATTTAGTCTCTAGATCAAAAAACCGAAAATAGCAGCATAAAGATAAGCTACACTGAATATAATGAGACCGAAGCTCCAAAAAGCTAACCAAATTATGCGTGCCCTTATTGCTAAGAACAATAGGATACATCCGACTACTAAAGCCATTGAGACTGTAAGATTTAACATAAAATGGAGTCCATCAGATTGAGAATAAATTTGTAATTCTTGCGATGAACTTTCAATTGTATTTTGGTTATAACGCATTTTTTAAGACTTTATTTTATAAGGTCCCACATTGTAGAACAAATTGAAGTTAAATATGGGTTCAAAAAAATATTATTTTTTTATCTTAGGCTGGATATGTGTCGCATTAGGAATAATCGGAATATTCCTACCGCTGATGCCAACAACCATATTTCTAATCATTGCGACTTGGGCCTTTGCTAACTCTTCTCCTAGATGGCATCGGTGGCTTAAAGAACATCCACGGCTAGGGCCTACCATTAGGGCATGGGAAGAGCAGAGGGCGATGTCTAGACAATCAAAAAAAATGGCATGGGCTGCATTATTATTTTCTTATCTGATGACTGCTTTTTTTATGGGTCCATTGTCAATAGTTTCTATAATTGCCGGCATTTGCATAATCGGGGTGGCTTTTTTCATTTCAAAAATAAAAACCCTTGAGGATTAAGATAAAAAGACTACTTTTCAAACCCCTTTTCTTCAGGAACATCGTCATAGCCACCTTTGCTCCATGGGTGACATCTTGCAAGTCTTTTTAATGTAAGCCATAAGCCATGAATTACACCCCAACGCTGTAATGCCTTTATTGCATAACTAGAACATGTTGGATGAAATCGACAAGTATTTGGTAAAACAGGACTTATAAAAATCTGGTAGATCCGTATTAATTTGATAAAAAATAGTTTAAGCATAGTAAAATTCTCACTACGAGTTAATATCAAATTTACTTTTCAATCTTTGTTTGAAGAATAAGAAAATCTGTGAGGTCAATTATCTCTTTGTATGTACTAACCCTCTCTGTCTTATATTTACCATTAACAACGATCTTCGGCACCGATCGAATTTGATATTTTTCCATGAGCTTTGCTGCTTTATCGATTTTCATTTTAACTGAAAAAGAAGTCATCGCAGATCTGAATTCAGTAAGGTTAATTCCTTTTTCTTCCAATAATTTCTCAACTGAGTCGCTAGTTCTCAGCCTCTTGTTGTTGACATGGATTTCTTCGAATATATCGCTAAATATTCTCTCGTCAGCGCCAATTGCCTCTAAAGAATAAAAAACTCGTGCATGTAAAGTCGAGTTGCCGCCAAAGAGTGCAGGAATTTTCTTGAAAGATACGTTTTTTGGTTTTGTTCTAAGCCAATCTTTCAAATATGGCTCAAGTTGAAAACAATGAGGGCAGGAAAACAGAAAAAATTCTATAACCTCTACATTTTCTATATGGGATTGACTAGCTGAGCTGCTGTTGATAATCGAGTAATTGACGTTTTTTTTAAAGTCAGCCGCAGTAAGCGAAGTCAAAAAAAAGACTAGAAAAAAAATAATAGCGAGTTTTATCAACTTCATCTGGCGATCCCGGATTGTTGGGTAATACTTTTCGAGCGAACTATGTGATCCTTGTCTTTACTTCAAATTATCGCAAGCCCTGAATATATTGCGCAACTGCTTTTATTTCAGCATCAGACATTTTAGATGCAACCCCACGCATCATTTGGTTAGCATCATTTGCTCTCTCTGATTTTTTAAATTTATGCAATTGATCGACGGTGTACTCAGCATGTTGTCCGCTGAGTTTGGGAAATTTTGCTTGTGGGTTTCCAGATCCTCTCGGGCCATGGCAGGCTGCGCATGCAGCTACCCCCGAAGATGCATTTCCGGCTCTGTAAATCAACTGTCCTAGTTCAACCTGTTCTTTATCTGCGGCACCCATCGAACCAGATTGATTCGAATAAAAAGCTGCAATATCCGATATATCATCATCACTCAACATTGCTGCCATTGCATACATAGTGGCATTCTGGCGTTTTCCTGACTTGTATTCTTTTAACTGTTTGATAATGTACGTTTCGCCTTGCCCCGCGAGTTTAGGAAAACTAGGGGCAAAGCTATTGCCATCAGCACCATGGCAGCCAGAGCATGCGGCGGATTTAGCTTTACCTAATTCCGGGTTGCCTGCCAATGAGAGCGAGCTCAAGAAACTAAGCAAAAATAAACAACTGAACCTACACAACTTCTTCATAATCCAACTCACGCAATTCATCCAAGTACAATAGTAAATTATAAGGAAAGTATGGCAATCGTGCTAATTATTTACGAAAATAGAAACTACAACTGATTAAGACAAATAAAATCGATTTTATTTCCCTCGGCAGATACACAACGGCCATAGTAAGGATGTATCGGCCTGACTATTATGTAAAATTCACAAAAAAAACCTTTTTAAACCTAGTCATTTACGAAAGAAAGGTCAATTTCTTGCCCCGATAATAGAAAATCGACCAATTTCGAAGACAAACTGACCTAGCCTGTCTATTCTTTCCGAAGTTTTTCTGACAAAATTCATAAACTAAAAATTCTATAGATATTATACAGTTATTTTTCTTTTATCACAGAAAAAAATTAGTAGTTTGTATTCTAGGTTTAGTGGTAGATATCTATATTAGTTCACGCATACAATGACGATTCATTCATAGAAATTATCGGGGAGACTTCAATGGCGGGTTGGATAAGAGGTCAAATTAGACGGAAAATCATATGGAATGATACTCATTTCTCTTTAGATATTGAGTGTGATAGATCTGACTTCGTGGCTGGGCAGTTTATTAGAGTCGGTTTAGATGTGGATGGCGAAAGACTCGCTAGGCCGTATTCATGTGTGAATCCACCTGGCAAATCAGGTATTGAAATATTTTTTAATACCGTCCCCGAAGGGCCACTTAGTAACCGACTAGCAAGCCTCAATGAGGGAGAGTCAATATGGCTAGGAGATGCTATTCATGGTTTCCTAACTCTTCCTCAAGTTCCTCCTGAGGCAAAAAATCTGTGGTTAATAGCAACTGGTACCGGTGTTGGTCCTTTTCTATCGATTCTGCAAACAGATGAGCCTTGGGGTAGATTTAATAAAATATCCCTAATTTATGGTCTGCGACATTTATCCAATTTTTGTTATTCAGAGTTGATTGATGACTTGAAGCTTAAGCAGCCGGAAAAGCTGAATGTTATACCATGTATCACTGGCGAAAAACCACTTAATGGTTACTACGGTCGCGTTACCGAAGCGATTGAAAACGGTAAGCTAGAGGAAATCGCAAACTGTAAAATAACGACTGACTCTAGTCATTTTATGCTTTGTGGCAATCAAGCCATGATTAAAGATGTAAGCGCAATACTTGGAGAGAAGGGATTAACCAAGCATATGAGGCGCGATCCAGGACAAATAAGTAGTGAAAAATATCACTAAGTTTTCAAAAAATAAATAATTACCAATCAAATCAAGTTAGTCGGGATTGTGTGCTTTGTGCTTAGCTTTTATAAATTCGCTATGAGGAATATAGAGCAAATCAGATATTCTTCGAATTAAATGTTCCTCATAATGATGAATCTCGCCGTCGCTCCATGCTATTTTCCATAAATCGAATACAAGCTTATATTTTTTCTCTTGGTTAAAATTCTTGTTAATGATCTCAATCTGCTCATGAAGGGAAGCCGATAAATCTGATTCTCTCATAGCGGTGTCTAATAAGTCGTTAAGTGTATTATCATTTAAAGACCAATTATCTCGTAAGATTTTTTCCAATTGATTTATTTCAGTTTCTTCTAATTGATGATCAGATTTTGCTATCTCAAAAAATAGTATGGCGGCTGCCAAATGTATATTTTCTTCAGAAACATCAGTGTCATGGCTGCTCTCAAAATCAAATAAATCTTTTAATTTTTTTAACATATTTGCTATTTAATCCTTAGTGTTTTGTTGTCAATCTTTTACTGGCTAGCCATATTCCTAATAATAAAACTGCAAGACTCCCATGCTCATGATGAAGAGTAGTATTGAAAAGACCGCCAATTGAGACAGCAGTCCACGCGGATAGCGCTGCACCCCATGCGGCAATCTCATGCATGGTTTTTTCTACCGAAGGCCGCTCCTTCACCATCAAATATAACCAAAACACTAAAATAACGATCAACGGAATAAAACCTAAAATCCCACGTTCACCAAGTGTATTTGCATATATATTATGAGCGTGAGATCCCACATAATATTTTTGCTCCGAAAAGGTTAGCCCAAAATTTTCTGCGATACTCTTAAGACTGTCTTTTGTCATGAATCTATCTATGTTTTCTAATCCAACACCCGCTATTGGATAATTTTTCCAAATCAGAAGACCTGAATTGATACTGCGCTCTCTAGAGCTAAAATTTATTGAGCCATCTTGATAAATTTTTTCTATTTTTGAAACTATCGGTAAATCAAGTGAAATCGATACGCCAACTAAAACTAATATACTTAGAAAAAAATAAACAAGTATTTTTTTATACATAAATGAAATTGATAAGAAAAATAATGGGCAAAATATAAATAAAAGAGGTAAGATTGCTCCTCTGCTTTGAGTTTGAAAAGTAAAATAAAAAAAAGCTAATACGATCGTAGCAAGTATCGCTCTTTGGAAAAAATTAAACTTACTCCAAAATATAGTAGCTAGAGATAAAACCACTCCAGTCGATATTGAGTAATAAATAGCTCCGTGGTTTATATGGCCGACAGAATATAAATTAAAATGGCTTCCATCTAGCAAATAAAAACTATAAAAAGCTCCGATTAAAGTTGAAGCCACAACAAGAGATAGCAGTAGAGTGAGGGTCTGGGGACTATAGTTCGCTCGATACACTAGCCAGCCAATACTTATATATCTGACTAAATCAAACGCGCCATTCCATTCATTTATGCCTTGATTGCTTATTGCTGCTATAAAAAATCCCGACAATAGCCAAATTCCAAAAAGCGTATCCCATGCACCCCAGGAAATAGTTATTTTTTGATATTTAACACGATTAAAAATCCAAATTAAGATATACGATACATATAAAATGTTTTTTGGTGCTTCAAGGGACGGAAGGCAAAAAATGAAGAGTGCCAGAATTATAAACTCAGACATCTTTGCCTTAACTGGAAACTCCGAATAAGAAGCACCTAAGAATATGTGCCGATCTATTATCTGAGAAATCTTAAAAGTCTTCATTGAAGAGGGCACTATTCCCAAGTTAAATAATCCAAGTAAACATAATATACATTGCCTAAGTGTAACCTCAATGCCTAGACAGACTTATATATCTCCGACCCTTTGTTTTTAAACTCTTCAGCTTTCTCTTTCAGTCCCTCCTCAACCGCAATACTTATATCTTGAAGCTTTTTGCTATTGGCATAATCACGAACATCTTGGGTTATTTTCATCGAGCAAAAATGTGGTCCACACATTGAACAAAAATGAGCTACTTTTGCAGAATCTTTAGGTAAAGTCTCATCATGAAAATCTCTTGCTTTTTCAGGATCTAGACCCAGATTAAACTGATCTTCCCATCTAAACTCAAATCTTGCTTTTGATAAAGCATTATCTCTCATTTGAGCGCCCGGCAATCCCTTCGCCAAATCTGCAGCATGTGCTGCCAGTTTATAAGTGATAATACCCTCTCTTACATCTGCTTTGTTAGGTAGGCCTAGATGTTCTTTAGGGGTGACGTAGCAAAGCATCGCACATCCATACCAGCCTATATTTGCAGCGCCGATGCCGGATGTAATGTGGTCATACCCCGGGGCGATATCTGTAGTAAGAGGCCCCAGTGTATAGAAAGGCGCTTCAAAGCAATCTAAAAGTTCTTTGTCCATGTTCTCCTTAATCATTTGCATTGGCACATGGCCAGGGCCCTCGATCATGACCTGCACATCATGCTGCCAAGCAATCTTCGTTAAATTCCCTAATGTCTCTAACTCTCCAAACTGAGCAGCATCATTAGCATCGGCTATAGAGCCCGGGCGAAGTCCGTCGCCCAGGGAAAATGAAACATCATAGCTTTTCATAATTTCACAAATATCCTCGAAATGCTCATATAAAAAATTTTCTTTATGGTGAGCTAAGCACCACTTTGCCATTATCGACCCACCTCTTGAAACAATACCTGTAACCCTATCTGCAGTAAGTGGGACATACCGAAGCAAAACGCCAGCATGAATAGTAAAATAATCAACGCCTTGTTCTGCCTGCTCAATTAACGTATCTTTGAAAATTTCCCAAGTAAGATCCTCTGCTTTTCCATTTACTTTTTCGAGAGCTTGGTATATCGGGACAGTACCGATTGGCATCGGAGAATTTCTTAATATCCATTCTCGTGTTTCATGAATATTTTTTCCTGTGGAGAGGTCCATCAAGGTATCTCCACCCCATCGGGCAGACCAAGCCATTTTTTCTACCTCTTCTTCAATCGAGGAACTAACTGCTGAATTCCCTATATTTGTATTAATCTTCACCCGAAAATTTCGACCGATTATCATAGGTTCTAACTCTGGATGATTAATATTAGCTGGAATAATGGCTCTTCCCTCCGCTATCTCATTACGCACAAATTCAGGTGTTACCTCTAGTGGTAGATTTGCTCCATAGTTATTTCCATCATGCTGCTTCAAAAGCTTTTTATATTTTTTATTTTTGCGAAATTCATCGAGTTTTTGATTCTCTCGAATTGCTACAAATTCCATTTCTGGTGTAATGATGCCTTTACGAGCGTAATGCATTTGAGAAACATTTTTGTTCACTTTGGCTCTTAATGGTGCATGAATATGCTCAAACCTCAGATGGGCAAGTTTTTCATCGCTTTGTCTCTCTAAACCATATGCAGATGATGGCCCCAATAACTTTTCTGTATCGTTTCTGTCGTTAATCCAATTTTCTCTTACGTTTGGAAGACCTTTTCTGAGATCGATGGAAATCTTTGGATCTGTAAAAGGACCTGAGGTGTCATACACACAGATAGGTGGATTCTCCTCCTCGCCAAAACTCGAATGAGTCGGAGACTGTTCAATTTCTCTCATAGGAACACGTATATCGGATCTTGATCCAGTGACATAGATCTTTCTCGATTTTGGGAATGGGCAAGTTATCTCCTCCGACAACTCAATGGTTTTCTTAATAAAATCTTCAGGTATTGCGCTCATCTTTGGACCTCTAGTAAAAGAGGAAGCATGGACATTTTTTGTCAGCTTCCCTACACCAGCATTAACTGGATCAGGTTCTAAGGGTATATCTCAGCCAATTTTTAGCACCCCTAGCTATCTTTGATACACTATCCAAAGGTAAAAAATTTTTCAAGCTTAGTTATGCGCTAAATGTCTACTTCTCTGAAAAATATGAGAAATAACCTAGGAAATAGAAAAATTCATAACAGAGGTTAATTTTCTTCTCAAAAAGCTAAGAATTTAGCTATGTATTCCTAAAAAAATGTCGCTATATGCACTTGCTAGTTGTACAAATTCGGCTTAGCCTATTTGCCTTCTTTCGGATAAAAGGAAAAAAAATGTCGTCTTTTTCTAAGGAAAATGCTCGTTTTAATATGATAGAACAACAAATTAGACCTTGTGAAGTTATAGATTCGAGGGTGCTTGATACGTTAAAAAATACACCGAGAGAATTCTTTGTTGAGGAAGAATACCAAGAGCTAGCATTCGCTGATATTCATATTCCACTTAAAGGGGAAAATGTCATGATGAAGCCGATGCAAGAAGGAATTATGCTCCAAGCGCTGGACGTTCAACCAAATGATAAAGTTTTAGAAATTGGCACTGGTAGCGGCTTCATCACTGCTTGCTTGCTTTCTCTTGGTGGCGAAGTCACTAGCTTTGAGATCAATTCCGAGCAGAGTAAAATCGCAGAATCGAATTTAAAAAAAGCTGGTTTTGATCAAGCTAATTTAATCATAGGGGATATCTTCGAAGCTAAACTAGAGGAGGAAACCTTTGATGTAATTGCACTAACTGCCTCGATTCATAATTATGATAAAAAATTTATAAGTTTACTAAAAAAAGGTGGACGATTTTTTTTCATCCATGGAGAAAAGCCAGTGATGTCAGCTAGTGTAATAAGCAAAGGCGATGATGGGGAAATAATAAAAAAAGACATTTGTGAGACATTACTCCCTCCTTTAAGAAATGAACCCCTTGAGAAAGTTTTTAAATTCTAAAAAAAATGGAAAAAAATAAGTGCATTTTACTTGACAGGGATGGCGTAATAAATGTCGATAAACCTGAGTCAGTGACAGACAAGAAAGATTTCATTTTAATAGAATCTAGCTTGGAAGCAATTAATCTTCTTCATAGGGCAAACTTTAAAATCATCGTAATTACAAATCAAGCATGCGTGGGGAGGGGTGAACTTGAATTAGAAGTTTTGGAAGAAATTCATGGAATACTACAAGAGAGGGTAAATTACAAAATCGATGATTTTTTTATCTGTAGTCATACAGATGAGGATAATTGTAATTGTAGAAAACCAAAACCTGGTTTGATTTTAAAAGCGAAAGAAAAATGGAATTTTGAAATGCAAGAAACCTTTTTAGTGGGAGACGCTAAAAGAGATATAGAAGCTGCTTTTAGCGCTGGGTGTAAACCAATTATTGTACAAACTGGAAAAATTTCTAATGACATAGAAAACTTTTCGGGAATACCAATATATAAGAATCTTTTAGACTTCACATATGACCTAGTAAAAAAATGATCTTTAACAACATACAAGAATTTTCGTCTATTAGATTACGGGATTATTTGAAGGAAAATGATCCTTTTCTATTAGATGTAAGGGAGCCATGGGAGTTTGAAATTTGTCGGCTGAAAGGATCAATCCTAATACCCATGGGTCAACTTATTGGAAATTTAGAAATGATAAGAGAAAAAGAAGAATTGGTTGTCATTTGTCATCATGGTATTCGAAGTAGGCGTGTTTGTCACTTTTTAAAATCTCAAGGATTTGAAAAATTAATTAACTTAAAAGATGGATTAGATGGATGGGCTAAGGATATTGATAAGGAGATGAAGATTTATTAATTATAAATTTTGCTCTCTTAGCTTACTTACCTCATCGTATAATTTTTTCAGAGCTCCTTTGTTTTCATCAACAATCTTTCTTCCTGCCTCGCCAGCTAAAGAGCGTAAATTAGCATCGCCTAGCCATAGTTCTAAAAGATTACTTAAAGATTCTGCATTTGTAATCGTCTTGGCCGCGCCGCTTTCAAGTAAGATTTCGCTTATCATTGAAAAATTGTATACATTTGGGCCAAAACATGAAGGGATGCCTTGAGCTGCTGCCTCCAACATATTGTGTCCTCCATTCATACTCAAACTTCCTCCTATAAAAGCCACATCAGATGCTCCAATAAAGATATTAAGCTCTCCCATACTATCAGCAAGATAAACATCTTCGCTCTCAGTTGCTCTCCCAAAAGATCTTCTATTAAATTTTAAACCACTCTTTCTAATTATAGATGCAACTTTTTCGAATCTATCAGGGTGCCTGGGTACAATGACCAAAAGAGCATTTGGGAAACTTTTCAATAATATTTTATGTGACTCAATAATAATTTCTTCTTCACCGTCATGGGTGCTCGCAGCGATCCAAACAGGTCTATTAGACCATGATCGTCTCAGAGATTCAGCTTGTTCCTCTATACTCGCGGGTATACTAATATCAAACTTAATACTCCCAAAAACGTAGATATTTTTTTCTGTTATACCGAGTTTTAAAAAACGATTTTTATCATCAAATGATTGAGCTAAAACTTTGTCAATTTTTCTATATGTATTTTTTATAAAATTCCCGAAAACCAAATAATTCTTCATAGATTTTTCAGATAAACGCGCATTTGCTAGAACGGTTTTTATATTTCTTTTTTTACACTCTAATAATAAATTTGGCCAAACTTCAGTTTCAACCATTAAAAATATTTTTGGATTAACTTTATTCAAGAATTTTCGTATAGACCATGGAATATCATATGGGATATATAAATTTTTAATTTTATTTCCAAAGGTTTTGGAGGCTTGCTCAGACCCAGTAGGCGTTGTAGTGGTTAAAATAATCGGGAGATTTATATTTTTCTTTAAGAGTAACTTTATGAATGGCGTGATAGCAATCACTTCTCCTACCGAGACGGCATGTATCCAAATGCCGCCAGGCTCTGCATAAAAGTTATGAAAGCCAAGGCGCTCAGACCAGCGTTTTCTATAACTAGCAATGGAAAAGCTGCGCCATCCTAACCGAATAAAAAAAACGGGAAGCAAGAAAATAAGCAAAGTCGTATATAAAATTCGAAACAAGCTATCACCTAGAAATTTTTTCTACAATTGATGCGTTGGTTTTAAGATGCTCTAAATTAATAGTTCCAACAATTAACGAGTTTACACCAGGCTGGTTAAAAACAAATCGCATCGAATCCTCAAGTTCATCATTGGTCGAAAAATGTCCACTCATGAGGCCTTTTTTTATGAGAACCCCTTTTTGTTTATATTCTGCAAGCTGTAAAACTTCTTTATCCTTATTATTTTTAATATTACAAGTTACCATTACTGCATCTGTATACTCAATTGCTTTCAGGCCACCCTCGGTTGTCTTTGTTGACATTCCAAATGATCGAATATAGCCACGATCTTTCAACAAATTTAATGCTTCTAAAGTATCACTGTTTTCAAGTATTGCTAAATCGTCACCATTTGAGTGAATTAATATACAGTCTATGTAATTTGTTTTTAGTTTTTTTAAGCTAGTTTCTATAGTTTTTATTGTCTTCTTTTTTGTAAAATCAAATATAGATTCTCCATTAATAAATTGCTCGCCTATCTTTGAAATAATTATCCACTCATCTCTCCCTCCTGGAAGAAGGGAACCGATCCGCTCTTGACTATTACCATAAGCTGGAGCTGTATCAAGCACATTGATGCCAAGCTCATATGCGACAGATAAAATCTTAGAAACCTCAGAATCTTTTGGTATTTCAAAAGGAAGTGGATACTTTACTTGTTCATTCCTTCCAAATTTTACTGTCCCTAAACCAAGGGGACTTATCATAATTCCTGTATTTCCAAATGGTCTCAACTCCATTTTAGTTCCTTTTGCCAGGGAAGTTTCGAAAGTGATGGTACAGGCAGGTTAATTTGGAATGATTGATCTTCAGTTTTATCGATATTTAATCGTGATACTGCTTTTATTACCTTATCTGCTAAATTAGGCGCCAGGGTAAGCTTTGTCGGCCAACAAGTAATCAGACCATCAGCCTCTTGAACAAAGCTATTTTCTGGTCGTATACCTTTTTTATGCTTCACTTCTGCTCTTGATATTTCAAGACTGCCCCATTGAATTTCCGAAAAGCTCAGCCATGGTAAGGCTGACTCTATTTCCCTTTTTCCTGACAAGATGAGTTCCTCTCGGCTTAAATTAACCCCACTTTCAGCTAACTGCCCTCCCACATACCAAATCATTTCATGATTATTTGGGCTACTCGTAATTGTCAGTTTTGGTGTAGAGTTAGCGCCCAAGCAGTGTGCAAATAACGGCGGCAAATCACCTTTCAAAAGCAACATATGAAGTGGGCGTTCTTGCATATTTGGCTTCTTTCTACCAATTTCCCTTAAAAGCCTTTGATTTCCTTGGCCCGCTGTAAGTACTAATCTTTTACTCTCTAATTTTTGACCATTTGGTAATTCAAGAAACCAGGTATCTTTATTTCTTTCCATAAGAGGTATCTCAGGCAATAGAAAACAATAGCTTTGTACTTTCTTAACAAGGCTTTCCATCAAAGAAGCAACATTAATAACTGGTTCATTGAGTTTGAAAATACTTCCTTTAAAGTGATTGGTATTGAAGGGATCTGGATAATCAGATGATGGAATTTTCCCAATCCTACTATTCATCATGCTTGTTGAAAAAAAACTTGTTAGTCCTGAAATAATGCGGCTCTCCGACCATAATAATTGATTTCTGGTAAGTACCTCAACATCTGACAGATCGATGGGGCCATTGCCATTCAAGCAATCGCTCCATATTTTTGGCATATCACTTATATTATTTGCTGAGTCTGTCCATTTGCCAGTAAGAGCATATTTTGTACCGCCATGAATAATACCTTGTGATGCGATAGACTGTGTTCCACCTAATTCACGATTTTCAAAAAGTATAGCTTTTAATCCTGCCTTACGTAATTGAGCCAATGTCCAAAGCCCAGCAATTCCTCCGCCAAAAAGAATTACATCAAATTTTTGAACTCTCGGCTCCATTTTATATCATCATCTTAAGTAGAATTATTTTTAATCTTTATTCTTTCCATCAATGGTATCAATAATTTGACTTGTCGAAATTCCTTCAACATAGCAAAGGGTTTTTACTTCTCCACCTGAGTTGATAACACAGTCTCTTCCCGGAATTGCTTCAATTTTATTATCACCGCCTTTAACTAAGAAATCTGGTTTGACTTCGCAAATCAGCCTTTCCGGGGTAATCTCTTTAAAAGGAACAACCCAATTGACGCACTTTAATGCAGATAAAACATTCATTCGATTAGAGAGAGAATTAATTGGCCGCTTGCTGCCTTTTAATTTTTGCACTGTTTCATCAATATTTACAGCAACTATAAGTTTATCGCCTAATTTTGCAGCTTCCTCTAAATATCGTATATGACCTGAGTGTAAAATATCAAAACATCCATTTGTCATAACAATTTTTTCATTATTAATGCGTGCTAGCTTAATTTGATACATTAACTGCTCTTCATTCATAATTCCATTTTCAGAACCTTCCTGAATATCAAACTCATTCTGTATTCTTTCGATAGATGCCGTTGCAGTGCCAAGCTTTCCAACAACAATTCCTGCCGCAATATTTGCATATTTGACCGCAAGATTGAACGATATCTCAGCTGCTAAACCAGCAGCTAAAACGGCAATAACGGTATCTCCCGCTCCCGTCACATCGAAAACTTCTCTTGATTGGGCGGGCATATGACTTACATCTCTATTTGAATTAATGAGAGTCATTCCCTGCTCACCTTTAGTAATTAACAAAGATTCGAGCTCTAGTTGATTAATAAGTTTGATGCCTTTTTCAAATATCTCATTTGAGCTTTTACAATTTCCTACTACAGCCTCAAATTCTTTTAAATTTGGTGTAAGTGTTGTTGCGCCTCGATATTTATTAAAATTTTCTCCTTTGGGGTCAACCAAAATAATTTTATTTAACTTTCTTGCAAAGTTAATCATCGAAGATACCTCAGATAGAGTACCTTTATTGTAATCAGAAAAAATAATCACATTATGCTGAGGGGCTTCTTGCTCAAATAACTTTACAATCGATTTCGGATCAAAATTAGGAAAACCATCTTCAAAATCCAATCTTATTATTTGTTGATGGCGTGAGATAACTCGTAATTTTGAGATCGTTGTAAAATTATTATCCTCAAGAAATTTACAGACGACATTTGAAGAAGAGAGTTTATTTTGCAATTTTTCAGAAGCTTCATCTCGGCCTGTTAGGCCAATAAGGGTCGCTTGCGCACCTAGTGAGGCCACATTTAGAGCCACATTACTCGCGCCTCCGGGTCTTTCTTCGCTATGGTCTACTCGAATTACTGGAACAGGGGCTTCAGGAGAAATTCTTGTAGCATTACCATGCCAATAACGATCCAGCATCACATCACCAACAACTAGAATCTTTAAATTATTAAAATCAGGTATTTGCTTCATAATGTCTGCATCTAGGAAATGAAGGTTAATATTAGCACGCTCGTCTTTGTGTGTTGTCTTTTACTTGGTACACTTTAACTTAATATGTATAAATTTCTCACAAAATTAGAATTATTTCATCCCAAATTGTGGCCCGCCTGGGTAGGATTTGGTTTATTAAGAATAATAGCATTTCTGCCCTTTCAGTCACTTATGATGCTTGGAAAGATAATTGGTTTTCTTATCAAAAATATAGCAAAAAGACGCGTAAATATTGCTCGAATTAATCTAAAAAAATGTTTTCCTAAATATGAAGACGGACAAATAGAGAGATTACTTAATGATCACTTTTACTCAATTGGAATGGGAGTAATGGATTTCATAATTTCCTGGTGGTGGTCAAATCGTAGAATTGATAAATATTTGGAAATAGAAGGTGAAGAAAATATTTACCAAGCATTGAAGTTTGGTAAGGGTGTAATTTTTTATTCTGCTCACTTCACATCCTTAGAAATAAGTTGCCGAATACCAAAAAAAATTACCGAAATGTCAGCTATGTACCGGCCTAATGAAAATCTAGTGATACAAAAAATAATGACAAAGAATAGAGAAAAGTTTCTCGAGAAGGCAATACCAAGAGAAAATGTAAGAATGATGCTTAAATTTTTAAAGGAAAATAAAGTTGTGTGGTTTGCGCCTGATCAAAACTATGGCTTGAAGAATAGTATTTTTGCAAATTTCTTTGATGTTCCGGCTGCTACGAATTTATCAACGTCTCGCTTTGCTGAAATTACTGGAGCAAAAGTCGTACCCTTTGTTGTTTTAAGAAAGAAAAAAGATGGATACAAGATGATAATTGAGCCGTCTCTGGATAATTTCCCCTCTATAGATCCCAAGTATGATGCAAACAGGCTCAATAAGATTATTGAAAATTGGGTTTTATTAGCGCCTGAGCAATATAATTGGATGCATCGAAGATTTAAAGATAGGCCCAAAAACGAGAAAAGTTTCTACTCATGAATAGAACAAAGAATTTAATCATTGTCAGACAAAAATATACCCCTTTCGGTGGAGGCGAGATCTTTCTACAGCAAGCAATTAAGGCAATAAAAAAAAAGGGTATCAAAATTAAAATTTTGTGCAGAAATTGGGGAAATGAGGAAAACCAAGATATTATAAAAATACCAGTCAATAGTTTTTTTAGAAAATCAAGAGATATGAAATTTCATAAAAATTCTTGTAAATATATTCAAAAACAAACTGATTGCCTGGTTCAGTCTCATGAGAGAATTATATGCTGCGATATTTATAGAGCAGGTGAAGGCACTCATAGAGAATGGCTGACTCAACGAAACCGAAAACGTGGTAGATTTTCAAAATTATTGTCCAGCCTTTCACCCTACCATCGATATACTCTTAGTTCTGAAAAAAAATTATTTGAAAGTAAATGTCTAAAAAAGATTATCTGCAATTCTCATATGGTGAAAAACGAAATACAAAAATACTATGATTTATCGGAAAATAAATTGGAAGTAATTCATAATGGAGTTGATACTCAGCGCTTTCATCCTGCCCTTTCAGAAAAATATCGAGTAAAATTTAGAAAAAAATTTCAAATTCCTAAAGACGCCCTTTTATTTCTATTCATTGGATCGGGATTTGAAAGAAAAGGAATTGACACATTACTAAAATCTTTCTCAAGAATAGAAGGCGAAAGTAGGCTTTTAATTGTTGGGAAGGATCGTCATATTAAAAAATATAAAAAACTAGCAGAACAAATTGGTGTTTCAAAAAGGGTCATTTTTACTGGTCCGATCGAAAATACAGAGCCATTTTATGGAATGTCTGATGTATTTATATTACCCACATTATACGACCCATTTCCGAATGCATTACTTGAAGCGATGGCTTCGGGTCTACCCCCTATAATTTCAAACAAGTGCGGCGGAATAGATATTATTGAAAATAAAAAAAATGGCTTGGTAAGTGATTCACTTGATATCGACCAAATAAGCAGGAATATGATGTATTGTTCTGATATAACTATAAGAAAGAATATGGGTGATAATGCAAGGAAAACAATAGAGCCGCTGACGTATGAGAAAATGTCTGAGTGCTATGTAAATCTTTATGATAATTTGATGTAGATTGAAACAAATTAAAATGTAATCCAAATAAATATAACTTTGTAATCAGAATTATGGTAAATAGAAATTCTACTGCTACACTTAGATCAAAAGCCTCTTCAAAAAAGCTTTTTATTCTTCTTCTAAGGCAAGTAAAGCCTTATTGGAAAGCCTTCACCGTAGGTATTTTCTTTATGATAGTGCTTGCATTGACTGAAGCTGGAATACCAGCACTACTCAAACCTGTATTAGATGGAACTTTTGTCGACAAAGATCAAAGCTACCTAGTATGGGCTCCCCTTGGTATCGTAATACTTTTTAGCATTAGGGGTGCTAGTAACCTTATAAAGCAAATTGCTTTTGCTCAAGTATCTACCAGAGTAGTCTATGATTTAAGAAAAAAAATGTTTCTACATCTGCTTACATTACCCACAAATTTTTATGACTCTCATGCTACGGGAAATATTCTCTCGAAACTAACATATGATGTAAATCAAGTAACGTCTGCAGGAACGCAGGTGATTACAGTGGCCGTAAAGGATTCTGTTACAGTTATTGCATTAATCGGGTATATATTTTGGCTTGATTGGCAGTTAGCCCTCTTTGTTTTCATACTCCTTCCAATTGTTTCAATCGTAGCAATAATTGTTGGAAGAAGATTACGAATAATAAGTCGATCATTACAAGTCAAATTTGGTGAATTAACTCATGCATTGGAGGAATCTCTTAGAGGACATAAATCTGTAAAAATTTTTAATGGTCAAGCCTTCGAATTTAATAGATTTGAAAAAGTTTCTAATTGGGTAAGAAGGTTGCAAATGAAATATGAAATTGCTGGGGGCGTGAGCGTGCCAATAGTAGAAATGATTGGTGCATTCACTATGGCAATTGTTTTATATATCGGAACTACTAAAGCAGGAAGTTCAGAATTTACAGTAGGGAGTTTTGTTGCTTTCTTTACCGCTTTAGGTCTTCTTATATCTCCAATTAAAAGGCTTACAAAAATTAATGATCCACTGCAGAGAGGCCTAGCAGCAGCAGAAAGTATTTTTGGATTACTTGAAGTTCCTAGCGAAGAAAATAGTGGGAACAAAGAATGGAACAACTCAAACAGTGAAATTAAATTCGACAAAGTTTCTTTTCGATATCCAAATGCCAAAGAAAATGCTTTAAATGATATTTCTATCAAAATTGATTCTGGAAGTACCGTTGCCTTAGTAGGAGCATCAGGAGGTGGAAAAAGCACCTTAGCAAATTTAATTCCAAGATTATATAATCCAAGCACTGGTAAAATATTGATCGACGGTATTGATGTACAAGATTTCTCATTAGAAAGTTTGAGGGAAAATATCGCATTAGTTAGTCAAGATGTAATTCTATTTAATGGAGACGTTACTTCAAATATTGCATATGGATTAACACCCTCGCCGAAACAATCGGAAATCGAAAAGGCTGCAAGAGATGCATATGCTCATGATTTTATTCAGCAATTACCAGAAAAATATGATTCTTTAATCGGAGAAAACGGAATTAGATTATCTGGTGGGCAAAGACAACGTATTGCTATCGCGAGAGCTTTATTAAAAAACTCACGGATCTTAATATTAGATGAAGCGACTTCTGCGCTTGATACACAATCGGAGCGATATGTAAAAGCAGCACTCGAGAAACTAAGGATTGGTAGGACAACATTCATAATCGCTCATCGATTATCTACCGTAGAAGCAGCGGATTTAATCCTTGTAATTGAACAGGGTACGATTATTGAAAAAGGAACTCATAGTGAGTTGTTGGAAAAAGGGGGTATCTACCATAATTTGTATCAAACCGGACTAAATGAAGAATTATGATAAGAATACTCGAAATGGAAAGCTCAAAAGGCTGGGGTGGACAAGAGCTAAGGACTGAGCGACTTAATCAGAACCTCTCTAAAGAAATTTTTCAAGTCCAATTTGCTGTTCCCAAAGATAGTATTTTCTTCTCAAAGAAAAATGAATGCCTTGAGAAATTTCACCCCATTCCATTAAGTCAAGCATATGATTTATATTCTTTAGCAAAGCTAATAAAAATTATAAAAAAAAATAGAATACAAATACTAAGTACTCATTCTGGCAAAGACGGCTGGCTGGGAGCCTTAGCAGGTAAAATTACCAATACGCCAGTAGTTAGAACTCGTCATCTTCAGACGCCAATAAAGGGCGCCATTTCATATAACATGTGCGATAAAGTGGTTTGTGTAAGTGACTATGTAAAAGAGTATTTAAAGATATGTGGTGTAGAAAATAAAAAATTACAGACAATTCATACAGGAATCGATACAAAAAAATTTCGTTTAGAAAAAACAAAAATTATCCATCAAGAATTGAGTTTAGATAGTAATATTATTCTTATTGGAATTGTTGCAGTTATGCGCCAAGCAAAAAGACATATTGATTTGTTGGAAGCAATACGTCACATGGAAAACAAAGATAAAGTTCATCTTGTTGTAATAGGAGATGGCCCCCAGCGCAGGAATATACATGATTTTATTAAAGATAATAATCTACAAAAAAACGTCTCAATTCTTGGTAATAGACAAGATATTAAAGAGATTCTTTCTTCACTAGATATTTTTGTCTTGCCCTCTGAAATGGAAGCATTAGGTACGTCTATTTTAGAAGCTTCCGCCTCCGGCATACCTATTATTGCGAGTAATATTGGAGGCATTCCAGAATGTGTGAAAGACAAAAAAACCGGGCTTTTATTTAAGGCAAAAGATACAGTTTCATTGAGAAATAATCTTGAAATATTGTCGAAAAATAAAGCATTAAGAGAAGAACTTGGATTAGCGGGAGAGAATTATATTTCTAAAAATTTTTCAATTGAAGCTATGGTAAGAAAAACAGAAAATCTTTATCTTTCGCTCATTAAAGAATAGCCATGAATATTATTCAAACAGAAACCCTAAAAGGCTGGGGAGGACAACAAAATAAAGTTATCAATGAATGCCTGGCACTAAAAAAACAAGGCCATGAGGTGATACTGATATGCAATCCAAATGCAGACATAATTAGTTTTGCTGAAGAAAAAAATATAAATTTTATTACTTATCCAATGAATAAGAGGAATTTTCATAAGACAATTCCTTTTTTTTTGAAGCTCTTTAAAACAAAAAAAATTGATTTAATTATTACGCATGGGTCAACTGATAGTTGGATTGGAGGTCTATCTACGAAACTTTCATCAAAAAAGGTTATCAGCCTCAGAGAGAGGCATAATTTGTTTCCTATTAAAAGCTATCTATCCCGATGGCTCCATCATACTGGATTCTCAGGTATTCTTTCGATAAGCGACGCTGTGTCGGATTATTTGAAAAGTATTGGGGTCGAAAATAAAAATATTTATTACCTACCAGACTCTGTTGATGTAGAAAATTTTTGTACTAAGAAAAGCACATTTCGAGAAGAATTTGATATTCCCGATAATGCTTTAGTGATTGGCACCTTAACGGCACTAAGGAAGGAAAAGGGAGCATGGGATTGTTGTAATACATTGATAAAAATCATGCAAAATAAGAATATTTGGTTTGTTTTTGGAGGAAAAAACTATCCTGAAACAAAAAGCCAAATATTAAATAAATTAAAAAAACATAACATAGATACTTCACGAGTAATATGGACCGGCTTTAGAAATGATATACCCAATATATTGAATGCATTCGATATATTTCTTTATCCCTCCCATAGCGAGGGCCTAGGGACAATAATATTAGAAGCTATGGCATGCTCATTACCAATTATTGTATACAACAAGAGACCGATGAGCGATTTAATACGAAATTATAAGAATGGTATGGTGGCAGAATTCGGGAAGATTGATGAACTAATTAACTGCTGTAATAAATTAGTAGATGATCCTAACTTGAGAAAAAAAATTGGTATCATAAATAGGGAAATTTCCATGAAGAAATATAGTCAAGGTGCGCTTGAGAAAAGATTAGAAAATATTTTAAAAAAATTTAATTAAGTTTTCCCAAAACAATTGTGTATCCTAAGGTATATTTTTTTTCATGATCGAGTTTATCAAGCCAGTAAAATAACGGTCGTACTATATATGCACTTGGCAAGTAAGCTAAAATATAAATTGGCAAAAGTAAGACATTCATCGCTATACAAAAATGTATGCTTTGATTTCTTTTTTTAGCTCTAAAAGGGTCAAATTGTTTGAATAATTTTCTAAAAGAATCTGGAATTCGCTTTCCCAATGACCAAAAAGATCCTCCAATTTTTTCTACGGAAATAATATTATAATTACAACTTTTTGCTAACTCACTGATGCCATAATGCGTAAAATGATAAAAATGCCATGGCTCTCCATGAAGTGGGCCATTTAAAGGAACAGAAATTAAAAGTCTTCCGTCTTTTTTCAAAATTCTGTTTATTTCAGATAAAACATCTTTTGGACTTGGAACATGCTCAAGGACTTGGGTGAGAACAACTACATCATAAGAATTATCAGGCTTTGGGATATCACTCAAATCACATTCAAAATTATGATTCTCCGAATAAAAACCGCCTGGCATATCACATGATTCATAATTAAATTTTAAAAATATATCTTTATATGGCCGCTTTCCTGCCCCCGCATCTAGAATCAAAGCCCCATGTGTTAATTTTTTCGCCTCTTCTATTAAAAACATTCTTATTCTTCCATTCTCTGGGTCAAGAATTCCCTTCCATCCTTCTTTTGGCCAGTATCCCATCCATCCATTTCTTTCACTCAGTTCATTTTTTGAAGATATCAATTTTATCTCCGATTAATTACCAATCAATTTTTTTTTGCAGAAATTGTAATAACTTTTTTCCGCGCTCGTGCCAAGTATTTTCCCGTGCAAAAGAAATGCCCCTACTATTGGGAGCATTATCACATTTTAAGGCTTTATAAAGGGCCTCACTAAGAGATGTTGAATCTTCAGGAATAGACCAATGAACTAGTTCATGTGGCAGTGAAGACAAAAGAGACGGCACACTGGACACGACTACTTGCATTCCGGATGCTAAATATTCAAATAGTTTTAAAGGAGATGTATATAAAAGACCATCATCTTTATATGAAATGGAAACTACACCAACTTTAGAGCATGAAATCAATGCAGGAATTTCACAAATTGGGGCTCTTTTCCTTATATCTATTACCGACTCCAATTTATAAAAATTTAATTGTTCTTGAATCTCTCGAAGATTATTTTCTCTAACGCCTACAAAAAGAACCTTTAAATCAATAACGTCTTTTTTTAAAATTGCTATCGCACTAATCAATACATCAATTCCCTTCCACTCGCTAAAATTGCCACTATAGATGATATCATATGAAAAATTTTTTGGCCGATTAGTAAAAAAATTCTCAGATACTCCTACCGGAAGTATTTCATATGGGCAATTGGCTCCTTTGAAAAGACGAACAATCTCTTGTTTAAGAGTAGGTGATATTGCGATTATTCCATCTACATTTTCATAAACATTTTTTTCAATTTTAAATAACTTTTCAGCTTCAGAGAATTTACCTCTTCGACATAAATTTTGCGATTGAATTTGATGTGCTTCGAACACAAATTTGATATTTTTCCGGTTAGCAAAAATTTTCATTAAACTAGCCAATTGTTTATAGTCTCTACTATAAATTACGATCTTTTCATTTTTCTTGGCTGTTTTCTTAATATAATTAGAGACATTTTTTTTAAAAAAAACTTTATTACTTTTTAAGGATAAAAATTTATTACTAATTTGAACAAATTTTATTCTTTTACTTATCTTTAGACCTAAATTTTCTTTAAAAAAAACTTCTGCATCTTCTGATATATCTAGTGTAAGAAAATCGATATTACAAGTCTCACCGAGGGCATTTACAAATTGACTAATACTTAACATATAACTAAAGCCCTGATTTATATGCATTGGAAAGGGATAAATTATTCTTATTTTTTCTTCACCTTGAATATGAAACTCAGACATCTCAGCTTCTGCCACCAAAGACTGTTCTAAATAACCAGAGGTGCTTCCATAATCTCTTAGATTTTTTTTCTTGTTTGGGTCGCATAAAAACCTTACATACTTTCCATTTAAAATTTAAAAAAATTCTGCTGTGACCTGATTCAGGGCCCCATTCAAGTAATTCTGATCTCTTTCTTTTATCAATAGGTGAATTTCTATCAAAGTTTCTACTCAATGAATGATAAGAAGTAGTTCTATCAATCTCCTCTCTCTTAAAACAAAAAAAACGCTTCGATAGATGATGTTGCCAACTACCATGATATTTCAGAAACTTCACAAACCGATAGTCTTCAGCTCCATAACCACCACTATATTCCTCATCATACCCATAAAAGCGCAGGAATCGTGCTCTTGACATGAAAAAAGTATTTGGATGGCCATTTCTTAGCAGTCCAGTCTCTTTATTTTTTCTGTAGATTTTATAGAAATGTTTTCCAGGATTTCTTGCGGTTATCATTTTTTCCAAGGTATGCTCAGGGAACTCCAAATCTAAATCGCTGATAAGAATTTTATCTGATTTTGCATACATTACTCCAAGATTTCTTGCGCCACCCTGATTCCATTTAATATCGTCTGTTATTCTAAGCCAAGTGATATTTAATTGAAATTCAGGAATATCAAAATTCAATGGTGAACAATCATCGACAATTACAAAATGAATAAAATCCAAAATCTCTGGAGAATAGTCCTCATATTTTCTAAGAAGTTCAAAAAGTGTGTCGGGCGTCTTTTGGTCAAAATAGAAATGAGTTATGTATGATAATTTAATATGCTGCATGTCTTTTGCATGTAGCATATTTAATTTTGGTTTAATAAATTGTTGTTTATCGACCATCTCTTCTCATATCTATTTTATGAAGTAAAATCATTGAGCAACCTATCAGCAGCTTCGGAAAGCTCCTTAGAGTTTATACCTATCAAGCATTCGCTTCTTTTCCCCCCTCCGCATCCATCAAATCCGCAAGGGCGGCAAGAAACATCCAACGATACTAGACATTGCCGTACCATCCAAGGATGCCATACTTTCTCAAAACTGGGGCCAAACCATGCCAAGGTTGGAGTGCCCAACGCAGCAGCCATATGCATAGGGACAGAATCCGTGCCAGAAAATATTTTTGCTTTTGCAATAAGAGAACCTAATTCCTTGATTGTTAATTCCCCAGATAGGTCAAAGAGTGGATTCTTTATATATTGCTTTACCTCCAAAATCATCGATTTTTCACTTTTTTCCGAAGACGAAGTTAATATCACCCTTAAGCCTTTTTTATAAAAATAATCTGCAAGATAAGCTACTTTTTTTGGAGGTAAGCATTTAAACATCCAACGAGATGTTGGGTGAATGATAACAAAATCTTCTCCATCCCAATCCAGAGATCTCAATTTCTCCTCTGATGAGTCATCATCCTTTTTATCGATCTTAAACAAAAGTGGCTCACTGTTAATTGGTACTCTAATGCCAATTCGACGAAGCGCATCTAAATTTTGCTCGACCATATGA